>Ga0193751_1000060_pt1 | contig 95193 bp, 97 predicted proteins | sample L1c2metaG_FD_143050 | JGI IMG/M metagenome (GOLD analysis project Ga0193751, IMG submission 143050) | Soil microbial communities from a riparian zone of the East river system, Colorado, United States - L1c2 | ecosystem: Environmental > Terrestrial > Soil > Riparian zone | place: USA: East River... | reverse complement strand
TCAGGCTCTCGGGCCTTTGAGCGCGAACGGGCTCAGATCCAGCGACGGGCGGTTGGTGAGAACCGCCCGTTCGCACATTCTGGCAGATTTTGCGGACACAAGAGCGCGATATAAGCCGTAAACCATTGCGTGCGGGAATGTCGGGTGATTCCGGCTGTAACCGTAGTGACTAACTCGTGTGTTTTATACTTTTACACACGAGGCTGCGGGTGCGGCAGGCACCCGGCATTCCCCACGCCCTCTCTTGCGAGGGAAGTTGGCCCAAAACCTCGGGCGGATCGCGCCGCGGGAATGCGAATTTGTGTCTTGAGCTGTTCGAAGATTTGAAGTGGTCACGTCACGCAAGCGAGACCGCCTACCCTTGTTGGCATTCGCAATTGCGGCACCTATAGTCGCGCGAACAAAGGCCTTCGAGAACGGGAATCCATGCGCGTTTCAATCATCACCGGCGGCGGGTCCGGGATCGGGGCTGCGGTGGCGCGCCGGCTGGCCGCGCCAGATGAGTGCCTGATGTTGCATGGACAAGGCGCTGATGCGGCGGGGCTCGACCGATTGAAGGCGGTCGCCGCGGACTGTGAGCGTGCCGGCGCCAGGGCTGCGTGGTCGACCGGTGACCTCGCCAATGCCGGCACGGCATCCGGGCTTGTTTCCGCAACGCGCGAGGCGTTCGGGAGTATCGACGCGATCGTCCATGCCGCGGGGTTTGCAGATCGGCGTTCTCTGGCGCAGTTGCCGCGCGCGGCGCTGGAACGCTCCTTTGCCGTCATGGCCACCGCGTTTCATGAATTGGCGAGCTCCGCGTTGGCGGATCTGACGCGTGGACCGCAAGGACGCGTCGTCGCCATCTCCAGTTTCGCTGCCCACCGGTTTACACGAGAGGCGACTTATCCGGGCTCGGCGGCGGCCAAGGCCGCGCTCGAGGTGCTGGTCCGCTGTCTTGCGATCGAACTCGCAAGCTCAGGCGCGACCGCCAATGTTGTGATGCCCGGCTATACGCGCAAGGATGCCGGGCTGTTCGGGGCGCTGGACCAACAGAGCTGGCAATTAGCCGCCAGGGCCAATCCGCTGGCACGATTGGCCGAACCCGATGAGGTGGCCGCGGTGGTCGCCTTTTTGTTGTCGCCGGAAGCCAGACACGTGACGGGAGCCGTCTTGCCGGTCGATGGTGGGCTCACACTCATGTAGGGTCGCTAAAGCGCGATTGCTCTATGTTAAAATCGCTATCGCGCTTTGGTTCATTGTTTGAGCATGATCTTTTCGGAAAACCGGTATCCACTTTTCCGGATCATGCTCTAGGGGCAGGGGTCGATGTCGGATAGTTTGACGGGCAAGCGAGCGGATGTCGCCGTGTTGGGCGCAGGCATCGTCGGCGTGTCCACGGCGATTGCCGCGCGGCAGCGGGGGCTGTCGGTCATCCTCGTCGATCGCCGTGAACCCGGCAGCGAAACCTCCTATGGCAATTCGGGTATTCTTTCGAGCGGCTCGATATTGCCGCTCAACAAGCCCTCGCTGTGGCGCGCGCTGCCAGCTTACCTGACCAACCGGCACGCGGCGCTGCGTTGGGATCCCGCCTGGACAATCCGGAATATCGATTGGCTCGTCCGCTTCCTCGCCAGTGCGGCGCCGTCTCGCGTCAAACCGCGGGCAACGGCGCTGCATGGATTGATCGGCGCCTCGTTGAAATTGCATCGGGAATGGATCGTCAAAGCGGATGCGGCGCAGCGCATCCGGGAGACCGGGTGGCTAAAGGCGTGGCGCAGCGACGCCGTCGCTACCGCGAAGGCAGAACAGGCCTTTCTGGCCGAATACGGGATTTCGAGCCAGCTTCTCGATCGCCAGGCGATCTCCGCGCTCGAGCCGAACATCGTGCCGATCTACAAGGTTGGCCTTCTGCATACAGAAACCGCCTCGGTCGATTCACCGGGCGCCGTCGTCAAGGCCTATGCGCGGATGTTCGCAAGCTCCGGCGGCGAGATCCGTCAGTCGGAGATCAAGGCGATCGCGCCAGACGGCGAGGGCTGGCGCGTGGTGCTCGCGGACGGCGGGATTTCGGCGCGCCATCTCGTGGTCGCGCTGGGACCCTGGTCCGCGGATCTATTGCGGCCGCTCGGCTATCGCGTTCCGCTCGCCTTCGAACGCGGCTACCATCGTGAGTTCAAGCCGAACCCGGCGCGTTCATTGCAGCGTCCGATCCATGACGCCGAAGGCAGCTTTCTGATGACGCCGATGGAGCAGGGCATCCGCGTCACCACCGGGGTCGAGCTGACCGATCGCGACGCGCTGTCATCGTTTGCCCAACTCGACCAGGTGGTCCCGGTCGCACGCGGCGTGGTCGAATTCGGTGAGGCGGTAGGCCAACCCTGGCGCGGGGCGCGGCCGACGCTGCCCGACAGCTTACCGGTGATCGGGCCGGCGCCGCGCCATTCCGGTCTTTGGCTGGGTTTTGGTCACCAGCACATCGGCTTCACGACCGGGCCTGCGACGGGGGCTGCGATTGCCGCCATGATCGACGGCGCGGCGCCCCTTATCGATGTTGGATCGTTTGCGCCGAGCCGTTACCTTTAGAGAGTGAGTTCAAGTTGATACAGGCAGCATCGACCACTTCTCCCTCTCCCCGCCCTTGCGGGGTCGAGACGAGCGAGGCTCGCTCTTAGAGGGTTGGGGTGAGGGGCTCTCTCAGCGAGCGCGACTCGTGGAGAGTCCCCCTCACCCGAAATTCGCTACCCGCGAATTTCGACCTCTCCCCGCATCCGCCTTCGCCAGAAGGCGGGCTTCGGCGGACAAGAGCGGGGCGAGGTGACCCCAGAGGGTCGCAGTAAAAACGGGAGTAGGACATGCCCTACGTTTGGGATTTCGCGATCCTCGGCAAATATAGCCACCTGTTCTGGCTCGGGCTCGGCTGGACCATCGCCTACACGATCGGCACCATCCTGCTCGGAACATTGCTCGGCCTTTTGGTCGGCATCCTGCGGCTGGGGCGCTGGCCGGTGATCGATTGGCTCCTGCTTGCCTATATCGAGCTGTTCCGCTGCACGCCGCTGCTGGTTCAGATCATCTGGTTCTACTATGCCTTTCCGGTCGTGATCGGCGTCAACATCCCGGCGCATGTCGCCGCCATGACCGTGCTGTCGCTCTATGGTGGCGCATTCTACGCCGAGATCGTCCGCGGCAGCATCGAGAGCGTGCATAGTGGACAATGGCTGGCGGCGCGGGCCTTGGGATTGCGGCCGTTGCGCGTGCTCAGGCTGGTGATCCTGCCGCAGGCGCTGAAACCGATGTTGGCGCCCTATGTCAATCAGTCGGTGACCCAGCTGAAGAACACATCGCTGGTCTCCATCATCGCCGTTCCGGACCTCGTCTACAATGCAACCTTGATCAACGCCGAAACCTATCGGCCGCTGGAGGTGTATACCATCGTGGCCTTGATCTACTTTGCGATCCTGTTCCCGGCCACGCTGGTGGCGCGAAGGTTCGAGAGCGGCATGACCTATGACAAAGCGTGACCGCTTGCAGAACCGGCCAGATAAAACCGCCTCAGATATTGAGTTCGACCGGCACGTCTTCCGGCTTGACGCTGGCGAGCGTCAGCCCCTTGACGAACCACTCGCGCATCTGCCCGATGCCGCGATTGTAATCAACCCACACGGAAAGGAAATCGCGCCAGCGTTTGTCCGGCTCGCGCCGGACCGCCATGCTGGACGGAATCGCGACCGAAGGCGATTGCAGGATTTTGTAATTGCCGAGGTTTGGGTTCTTGGCGATCGCCGTCAGACCGAGCACCAGCGCGTTGACGACGCAATCGACCCGCGCCGACGACATTTCCAGCATGACTTCGTCGCGCGACTTCAGCGATTTGATGGTCGCGTTCGGCGCGAAGCGGCGCGCAACCGCCTCGTTGGCGGAGCCAACGTCGACCGCAATCCTGACTTCGGGCTTATTGATGTCCGCCCAGGTCTTGGCCTCCAATCCCTTCTTCAGCATGGCGCCGAATGGATGCGGAAATACGGTGGCCGTGAAATCCACGACCAGCGCCCGCTGCGGCGTCGGATTGAGGGCAAAGCCGAGGTCGATCTTGTTCGATTGCAGATCGAGGATCGAGTTTCCGTAGGTCGATTCGGTGTATTCGAGCTTGACGTCGAGAAGCTTGGCGATGTCGTTGGCCATCTCGATCGCGAAGCCGGACCAGCTCCCGGTTGCCAGATCCTTGTTGAAATAGGGCAGTTCTCCGGGCAGTACCGCGATGCGCAGCACCTTGGTGGCGCGGATGCGATCCAGTGTGTTGTCGGCGGCTTGCGCCGATGCCGGGCTTGCAAGCGCGGAGGCCAGCGCTGCACCGCCGCCGACCGCAAAAGCGTAGCGCAGCGCCTCGCGGCGATCTTCGGAAATCTTGCTGTCGTCTGATGTGCTCACGCGAGCCTCCTGCGCCAATTTCGGCCGAGCCTAGCGCGGGCCTCGCGAGGCAGCAATAGCATGAGGAGCCTCCCACGCGCCCGCATTGCTTTCGATGCTGAATGCAGAAATAGTCGAGAGCCGCGCCGCGCGCAAAGACGCCGGGGCAAGCCCGAGGAAAACCATGTCAGCAGAGATCAACATCTATAATCCCAAAGAACTTGGGCCCCCGATGGGGCAGTACAGCCATGTGACGCGCGTCAAGGCCAGCGAATTCCTGTTCATCGCCGGCATGCTGTCGGGCGATGCCGCGGGCAATGTCATTGGCGAGGGCGATTTCGACGCCCAGACCACGCAGGTTTTTCGCAACATCGAGGCGGCGCTGAAATCGGCCGGCGCGTCCTGGGCCAGCGTCGTTCAGTTCACGACTTATCTGGTCCATTCGCAGGATATTCCGAAATTCATGGCGTTCCGCCAGCGCGAATTTCCAAAGATGTTTCCAAACGGAAAGTATCCGCCGAACACGCTGCTCATGGTCGATCGGCTGGTAAAGGAGCCGTTCCTGGTCGAGGTGCAGACGATCGCCGCGGTCTGAGCAAGCACCCAAAAAACGCGGCGGGTATCAGACCGGGGCCGCGCTGCCCTTGATTTGCGTGCGATGCATGATGCGCCGCGCCGACGCGTCGAACGGGTCGCGCCGATGCATGGTGCAGCGGTTGTCCCACAGCACGAGATCGCCGACCCGCCAGACGTGCTCCCAGGAAAATTCCGGCCGCTCGACGAAACTCCATAATTCATCCAGCAGCGCCTCGGAGTCCGCCAATTCGAGCCCCATCAGATAGGCGTTGCGTCGTCGGCCGAGATAGAGCATACGCCGGCCGGTGTCCGGATGAGTGCAGACCAGGGGGTGCACGGCGCCTGGCGACATAAGCGGGTCGTCGGTTGCGGTGACGCCTTGACGTAGATAGCCGCCGCTGTTGTAGGTGCCGTCGTGCTTGATCTTCAGGTTCGCGATCCGGCGCTTCAACTCGTCCGGCAACGCCTCATAGACCGCGTACATGCTGCAAAACGAGGTGTTGCCGCCGGCAGGTGGCACCTCGAGCGCAAACAGCATACTGGCCATCGGCGGTACGTCGAGATACGACATGTCGGTGTGCCATACGGCTTCGCCGGCGCCGAGGCTGCCGATAGGCTGACCGTCGACGGTCACGTTTGAAACGATGTAGATTTCAGGCAGCCCCTCGACGAAGCGCCGCCCGGTTTCCTGCACCGGTGCCCAATCGAGATCGCCGAAGCGCCGGCTGAACGCGATCAAATCCTGGTCGTTCAGTGCCTGGCCGCGCACCAAGATGACCTGGTGATCGTGCCAGGCGCGCTTGAGCGCCGCGAACCGGGTTTCGTTGATTTCCTTGAGGTCGACGCCGCGCACCTCGGCACCGAGAGCAGCTTTAGTCGGAATCACTTCGATCGGTTGCGCGCCGAGGCCGCGCGCAACATCACTCTCGACGCCTAAAGCCATCGCAATCCCCTCTCGCTGAGGTAACAGATATTATTGCAACATTATGTTGCAATTTCGATTGTAAAAGCGACTCCCGGCGAGATCAATCGCGACCGGTATTGCGCGCTGCTTCGTGGTAGCTGAGATCGCAATATTTTGCCGGATCGCTCAATCCTCTCGACGGACGGCCGTAACGGCTGCGCAGCTCGAGGACGCAGGCCAGCCCCTCGCGGTCGATATCGCCATCGCGGAAAAAGCCTCGTTCGGAATCGAGCAATTCCGCGTAGCTTGCTTCAGCGATTTCCGGGGCCATCTGCGGGAGGTGCCGACGCAATATGTCGATTGCTTCATCGCGATGCGATGGTTCATAGAGCCACGCAATCGAACTGCGGTAACCGCCGATGTAGGCAACCAGTTTCGATCTGTTTTGCCGCGCCCACGGCCGGCGCACCGCCGCGACATTGCCCTGGTAGGGCCCGATGGCGTCGGTGGCCTTGAGCAGTTCGGTGAAGCCTTCGTTCTTCGCGATGATGTTGTAAGGCGCGGACAACAGCGTCGCCGCGTGATGGCCTTCGCGCAACGCGTTCCAGCGCTGGATCATGCCGCCGGCGCGGACGATTTCGTAGTCGCCGCTGTCCTTGTCGAGGCCGTTCCGGCGCATGATCTCGTAGAGCACGAAGGCATAGCCGGTCGTCATTGCATCGACGGAGAGGGTCTTGCCCGCCAAGTCCGAAACTTTCTTGATGGCGGGCGAGGTGACGAGGCTCAAGAACCCGCTGTCGCTTCCCATCACGGCCGCAAAGTCGGGCTGTGGCCCGATCGGCGCCTCACCCTGTCCCTCGACATAGGCGACGATGTTGTCGATCGCCGTCATCGCGATATCGAATTTACTTTCCGCAAAATCGGTCATCTGGGTGACGGAATTCGGCGTGCTCTCGATCTGCACGGCAATGCCGTGCCGGGCAAAGAAGCCCTTGTCCTGTCCGACATAGAGGCCCCAGTTGAAGCCGCCGGGAAAGACGTTGACGGTCACGACCGGCAGATCGCTGGTTTGATGCGGCATGACGTGCTCGCTGCTCTCTTTGCTGACGCGGCTGCTCACGCGGCGCGCGTCGCCATCCGCTCCGGCCGCAGCGCCAGCGAAAGGATCGCGCCCGCAAAGCAAAGCAGAACGAGCTGGACATTGCCCGCAACCGTCCACCCGGCGAACCCGACGATCCAGCCGATGACATAGCCCGCGATGGTCGCGGAGCCATAGAGGCTGGTCACGAACACGCCGGAGGCGCGGCCGGCGAGATCGGCCGAGACCGATTTCACATGGTAGGCGGCGAGGTTGACGAAGATGGTTCCGCTGAAGGTCGCGCCAAGCACGAACGAGAGCGCGGCCTGTGTCGCAAAATCCGACGGGCCGTTGAACAACAGCGCGGCGATGGCGCTGGCGAGAAGGAAGCTCGTGCCGAGCACGACGCGCGGCGAGTAGCGGTCACCCAACCATCCCGAGATCACCGAGACCAGAACGCCAAGCCCGTAGATGCTCATCACGCGCCCCGCATCGGCGGGCGCGTAATGCAGTTGTTCGCGCAGAAAAGTCGGATACATCCCGAGATAGCCGTAAAGCGCGAGGCCGAAGATCACGCTCAAAATCACCAGCACGAGGGTATTCAGATTCTTGAGCGTTGTGGCGCCGCCCGCGGAAATCCTGGTCTGCGGCTGGTTCGCGGTGTTGGTCTCGCTCAAGGCCGGGCGCACCACCGCGGCGATCAAAGCCATCATCACAAGGCCGATCACGCCGTAGATGATCATCGGCGCGCGCCACGTTGCGTAGTCGACCAGGAGCTTGGCGCCGAGCGCCGGCCCAATGGCCGCGCCACCGGCATAAGCGTAGTTCAGGATCCCGACGCCAGCGGCGCGATAGCGCGAAAAATAGCTGGAGAAGACGGCCAGCAGCGCGGTCAGCTGCATCGCTTCGCCGACGCCAGTGATCGCGCGATAGAGCAGCATGTCGGCGAATCCGGTCGCAATCACGGTGATGATGGTCGCCGCCGAATAGATGAAAATGCCAACCTGGATCACCGTCTTGCGGGTGTATCGCGACATCAGATAGCCGGTCGGAATTCCCGCAAGCGTCATTCCCAGCGTGAAGAACGTCGACATCAATCCGGCCTGCGGCAGGGTGAAACCGTATTCCCGTCTCACATCCGTGAGCATCAACGGGAACAGGGTACGGTCCATCGCGTTCACGCAATAGGAGAGAATCAGGACGACGATGGCGGCTACCGCGATCGCGGTGGCGGATGCGCGCTTGGTGTCTTCGACGCTCGCAGGCGCTGCAGCTTGGTCCATGATCCCGTCCCTTCCGAAAAGCCAGCCCCACCTGTGACGCCGTGCGCATCGGCCGCCAACCTGACAAACCACGTACGCGATAGGCGAACAGACTGTCAAATCCAGGGATGCCCGAGGCGCGTGGACACTCTGATATCGCGGCTGCGAACGCGCCGGGCCGATTATTTCGCTGACCGCTCGTTCGCAAAGTGGTAGTTTACCTCAAGGAAAACGCAACAGTTGATTGACGGCAAAAAATTCCGCAACGCCTAGTCCAGCCGCGAGGCCAGGAGAAATAAACGATGATTTCGGAACAGGATGTGCAAGCCTACAAGCGCGACGGCGTGATCGTGATACCTGACGTTTTAAACGCAGCCACACTTGTCGAGGCGCGCAAGGTGATCGCGGAGCTGGTCGCCGAATCGGCCAAAACCCTCGAACATACCGACGTCTACGATCTCGAACCGGGCCACACCGCCGAGAATCCAAAAGTCCGCCGCATCAAGGCCCCGCAGAAGGTGCACCCGATCTTCGATGAGATCGTGCGCTCTGCTGCCGTGCTCGACATCCTGAAGAAACTTATTGGGCCAGCATTGAGGCTGCACGGCTCCAAGCTTAACATGAAATCGGCGCATTACGGATCACCGGTGGAATGGCACCAGGACTGGGCGTTCTATCCGCACACAAATGACGACATTCTGGCGATTGGCACGTTGCTAGATGACACCGATTTGTCCAATGGACCGATGCTGGTCTCGCCAGGCACCCATACCGGCGAGGTCTGGAATCACCACGGTGAGGATGGTTGCTTTGCGGGCCTGATCGACCCCGACATCATCAAGAGCGAGATCGAGCGCGCGCTACCTTGCATGGGACGGGCCGGCAGCATGTCGTTCCACCATGTTCGTGCGCTGCACGGGTCGGCACTGAACACCTCGGATCGCTCGCGCAACCTTCTGCTCTATGAGGTCGCTGCGAGCGACGCCTGGCCGCTCATGGGGGTCAAGGATTTCGACGAATTCAACAGTCGCCTGTTGTCTGGCGATCCCGTCATCACGCCGCGTCTGACCGACGTTCCCGTGCGGATGCCGCTGCCCCCGGCCAAGCGTCAGGGATCGATCTACGAAACGCAATCCGCAGCAAAGAAATCCTATTTTACCCGCGCGGCTTAATTCCTGCGAACGCTCCCGCGCAGTGCGGGCGCCCACTAGCTTTCGATAACGACAAAACATAATGAAAAAATAATCAAAACGGGGGAAACGATGACGGAGATGACAGCCGATAGTGCGACGCGGGCGCGCTTGCGCGTTATCCTGGCGGCCAGCGTTGGGTCCGCTCTCGAATGGTACGACTTCTTCCTCTACGGCACTGCTGCTGCGCTGGTGTTCGGAGATCTGTTCTTTCCGAAGAGCGATCCCGTCGTCGGCACGATGCTGGCGTTCCTGACCTTCGGCGTCGGCTTCGTGGTGCGGCCGATCGGCGGCATTTTGTTCGGCATCATGGGCGACAAGTTCGGCCGCAAGCCGGTTCTGGTGGCGACGCTGCTGATGATCGGCATCGGCACCACCGCGATCGGTTTCCTGCCGACCTACGCCCAGATCGGCTACTGGGCGCCGCTGGCGCTGGTCACATTGCGCGTCGTACAGGGGCTCGGGGCCGGCGCCGAATATGGCGGGGCGGTGATCTATCTTGTCGAGAACGCGCCGGCCAAGCACCGCGGCTTCTGGGGCAGTTTCGCGCCGCTCGGCGTGTCGGTCGGCAACCTGCTCGCGGCCGGCGCTTTTGCGCTCGTAACTCTGCTGCCGCGGGAAGACCTGATGAATTGGGGCTGGCGCCTGCCGTTCCTCGCAAGCTTCCTGCTCATTCTTGTCGGCATTTTTGTTCGTCTGAGAGTGGCGGAAACGCCGGTCTTTACCGAGGCGGTGGTCGCGCGCGGCAAGATCGAACGCAATCCGGCGATGGAAGCGATGCGCCGTCATCCGCGAAATTTCATGGTCGTGCTGGGGGCGCGGCTCGCCGAAAACGGACTTGGCTATCTATTTCCCGTGTTCGGCCTGAACTATGTTGTCACGACGCTTGGCGTGCCGAGGGCGGAAGCGCTAAGTGCCCTGATGCTCGCCTTCGTCATCGAGCTATTCACCATTGTCGGATTCGCCACGCTTTCCGATCGCATCGGCCGGCGTCCGGTATACATGTTCGGCGCGCTCGCCGGTGTGGCGTTCGCGTATCCCTTCTTCCTGCTGGTCGGAACCAAAGAGTGGATATGGATCGCGCTCGCCTTCATCGTGGCGAGGGCGGTGGTAACGGCGGCCATGTTCGGACCGCAGGCTGCGTATTTTGCCGAACTGTTTCCGCCCCAACGGCGCTTTGCCGGGTTTGCTTTCGCGCGCGAACTGGGCTCGCTGCTGGCCGGCGGCCCGGCGCCTTTTGTGGCCGCGGCCCTGGTGGCATGGTCCGGAACGTGGTGGCCGGTGGCGTGCTATGCGGCAGCTCTGTCCGCATTGACCGCGCTTGCGATCTGGGCCGGTCCGGAGACATACCAGGAGAGCATTACGGTCGATAATACCGCAGATGGCGCCATGCGAGCTGCAGCCGTACCGCTACAAGCTTAAACGCCATGGCGCAGCAATTCCGCGTCCTGCAGTCGCTCTGGGCGATGGAGCGGCGGGGCGATGCCGCAGAATGGCCGCTGCAGACGCAACTCGCGATGATCCGCGATGCCGGCTTCGACGGGGCCGGCGTCCGGTTCGTCGACCCGGCCTACGTCACCGAAGTGACCGGCTTCCTCCGCCAGCACGGCATGATCTGGCAGGCTCAGTGCTATCCGACCTGCGTCGATGACCTAAAGCCGGTGCTCGAACTGGTAGCGCGGCTGGGCGCCGACCATGTCAACCTGCAGCCGAATGTGCGACTGCCGCGGCTCGAACCATGCATTCCGCTGATCGACGGCTGGCGGCGGCTCGCCGATGAGGCCAGCATTGCGGTGCATGTTGAGACTCACCGCGACCGCATGACCACCGACCTGTTCTTTACGTTGCAACTACTGGAATGCTTTCCCGATCTGAGACTCACTGCGGACGTTTCGCATTATCTGGTCGGCCGCGAATTCGCCTGGCCTGTCGATGAGGTCAATCACGCGTTGATCCATCGCATCCTCGACAACAGCTGGGGCATTCACGGTCGAATCGCGAGCCGGGAGCAGGTGCAGATTTCACTGGGCTTTCCGCAGCACCAGGGTTGGGTCGCCCTGTTCATGGACTGGTGGGAGTACGCCATCCGTTCGTGGCGGAAACGGGCAAAGCCGGACGCCGTGCTGACCTTCCTGTGCGAACTCGGTCCGCCACCTTACGCCATCACCGGGCCCGATGGCGCCGAATTGTCGGATCGCTGGCAAGACGCTCTTGTCATGAAGGATATGGTGAAGTCGCTCTGGCAACGCATCGCTGATGAGGCCACACCTCAGGCAACTGCTTGATCTCGAAGTGTCGCGCGGCCTTCGCCGACGCCTGAAATTTCATCTGGTGACGTCGTTGGCTTCGTTGGTAAGCTTTTGTTTGAATGTAGAGGCGTCGTATGAGCGGTTCGGATGAAATCGACGTCGCTGTCGTCGGAGGCGGGCCTGGCGGGATCATAGCGCTGTATTATGCCAGACAAGCGGGGCTTGACGCTGTTTTGCTGGAAAGGCAGGACGTCGTCGGCGGGCTGTGGGCGCAGCTGCCGTCGTGGCAGGATATTCAGAACAGAGAAGAGGATTGGACGCTTGGGGATATTCCGATCGCGGGCGTCGATCAGCCCAGCATCGTCGCCAATATTCGACGATGGGTTCACAAGTTCGATCTCGCAGAGCACATCCGGCTAAATAGCCCGGCGATCTCCGCATCGCCGGTCAGCGAGGGATGGGATATTCAAACGCCCACTGGTAAATTTTTGGCGAAGGCGCTGATCTCTGCAACAGGGGTTCACAACCGCTCTTATATTCCGGACATTCGTCGAAGCGACGCCGATGTCCTTGAATTCCATTCTTCAACCCTTCACAACCCGAGCGTTTTGTCAGGCAAGACAATTGTCGTGGTCGGCGGCGGCGCCTCTGCGTTCGATTTAATAGACCTCAGCCTGGAACATGGAGCGGCGCGAATTGTCTGGGTGCACCGCTCGCTGAAGTGGATGGCTCCGACGCGCAAGCCAAAGAGGTTCGCCAGTAACGTCCGCGAACTCGCGAAACTGCACATGCTGGGCGAAACCGCAGAGCAAATCAGCACTGGTCTCGATACGGATTTGCGAGCCCGATACCAAAAGTTTGGTATTGAGGAACTGCTGCCGGGCGCTCCGTTCGATATCGAGCGCGATCAGCTGATTCCAGGTCGCTGGCGGCTGATAGCGAACCTGGGCCAGATCGAACGACATCGCGATGAAGTTGAGGCAATTGCGGGACCGTCGATCGTGCTGCGGTCCGGAACGACAATTGAGGCAGACGTCGTTCTTTGGGGAACCGGCTACGAAACAGATCTCTCCTATCTTCAGACGGCCCGACTGAATGAGATTACGCGCCCGGACCAGTTGGCGCGCCGCTGCGGCTCGATGGTCGTCAGCCTGGACGCCCCAAACCTCTACTTCATCTCGGTCGGGTTGGAATCAACGAGCGCTACGCCATGGCACTACGCTCATCTCGCGCGGACCATTGTCTCTCAGATTTGCGGTACCGCGGCGCTGAGTCACCAGCCTGTCCTGAGGCACCTCAATTATTTCGGCGTGCCGACTTTTCTTGCGCCTTTCGATCCGGCAAGCTATCCGGCAGACGGGTGGCGAAGCGAATATCTTTCGTTGGTCACCGATTTCCCGAACGAACGGCCGCTTCCAATACCCGGCATGCAAGGGTTCGAGCTGAGGCGGTAACAAGCGCGTTCGCTCGTTCGCCATGTGGCCGGTTTGGCGGAGTCAGGCTATAAAGCGCCTCCCAACGACGAGATTCACATGCTTGCCTCGCAGCGCGGCCTGTTCGAAATGCCGCGCAACATCTGCTATCTGAATTCGGCCTCCTATAGCCCGTTGCCGCTTCGAACCCTGGAAGCCGGCCGCGCGGCGGTCGGGCGCAAGGCGGCGCCCTGGACGCTCGACGCCACCTTCGCCAACCGCCAGCATGAGCGCGCGCGGCTTGCCGCCGCCCGCTTGATCAATGCCGATCCCGCCGATATCGCGCTGATACCCTCGATCAGTTATGGCGTCGCGACCGCCGCGAAGCTGTTGACGCTTCCCCGCGGCGCGCGCGTGCTGGTTCTGGAAAACGACCATTCCTCCCCGGTGCTGGAATGGCAGACGCGCGCCGATGCGCAAGGTTTTATCATTGAGACGGTCCGCCAGCCGGAAGACGGCGACTGGACGTCGGCGGTTCTGGCGGCCATCGACCGGCCGGGAGCGCCGCGGGTCTGTCTTGCGTCGATCTCGTCGGTGCACTGGTCGGACGGCGGGCTGATCGATCTCGAAAGGGTAGGGGAGGCGCTGCGGCGGCACGGCGCCTTCTTTCTGGTCGATGCGACCCATAGCGCCGGCGTGCTGACGCTGGATGTGAAACGCCTCGATCCGGATTTTGTGATCTTTCCGACCTACAAATGGCTGCTCGGGCCTTACGGCCGGGCGTTCATCTATATCGCAAAGCGCCATCAGGACGGCGCGCCGCTGGAGCAGACGGCGTTCGGCCGGCGCGACGTGCGCTCCGAGAATGCGGTCTATTTCGCCGACACGCGCTACGTTGCGGATGCAAGGCGCTTCGACATGGGCGAGCGCGACCATTTCATCTCGATGGAGATGGCCGCGATCGGGATGGAAATGATGGCCGATTGGGGCGCCGACGCCATCACCGAGCGACTGGCGATGCTGACCGAACGCATCGCCGACGGCATGCGCGGCACCGGTGTCCGGGTCGCGGAGCCTCATTTGCGCGCCCCGCACATCCTCAGCCTTGGCTTTGAGGATGGGCTGCCGGCAGGGCTGGTCGAGGGACTTGCGGGCGAAGACATCTACGTCGCGGCGCGCCTTAGCCGCATGCGCGTCTCGCCCCATGTCTTTAACGACGAGGTCGACGCCGACCGCTTCGTTGCGGCTTTGATCGCGCGCCTGCGGGGCTAGAAAGCACTCCCACCCCGCGAGTGGGAGAGGGAGTGCCAGCGTTGTTGCGATGCGAAATTGCCTCACTCGCGCCGGCCAATGGAACCTGCGGGCGCGGCCGCGATTAATGCAGCATCTTGAACCTTGAGCCCCTGGTCGCGACCTAATACCAGAGGCGACCTCGAGGAGGCCTAAGATGACCCACTGGCACGATTCAATGGTGGACAGGCCGGAAACGGATGATGCGGCTTACGCGGCGGGATGGACGCTGTCGGGTCTTGCGGTTCTCGGCGCCATCGTTGTGGTCTGGGTGCTCGGAATTTAGCGGAGACCAGCTCAGACCTTTAGCCAAGGCGTTCCGGCAATGCGCCCCGAAGGGGGCGCGTCAGCGAGTGGTCACAGCAAGGGTGCTTGCCGCCTGCACGGGTGACCCCTGCAGGCACCGCCGGGCAGCTTCTATCTCGGTTTCGGTAGCGCCATGGCTTCGCGCCCACATCTCGGCGGCTTCGGCCGAGTACTTCGCGACATATAACCGAACGAGGGTGCAGGAAGCGCGACGAACAAGTCCCGAATGCTCGCCCGCCAGCGCCTGCGGTGGCCATGCCAAAACAACCGCGGCGACAAAAATCCACCTGCTGAAGATCACTGCCGTCCTCTCCGTTCCCAGCCCAGCCTAACCAGTTCGCCGCCAAGTTGTTCCACGGGGTTCACGGCCCGCAACACGACGGTCCTGCCAGTTCCTAAGCAAATCTCGTACCGAAAAGCGGTCCGAGGGTCGGGTGCGGCTGCCCTGGACGGGGTGGCTTTCCCTGGACTATGGATATACTTAGGAGGCTAAGGGTTTTGCCGCCTTGCCGTGCGCCAACGACCCAATGCTTGAGACCAGTTACATGAGAGGAGAGCCAGCATGCTGAGCACCGCCGAAAACGAATTGCTGTGCCGTGTCGAAGGCGAAGCCCCGATGGGCCACCTGATGCGGCGTCACTGGGTGCCTGCGCTTCTGTCCGAACAGGTGGCGCGGCCGGACGGTGCGCCGGTGCGGGTCCAGCTCTTCGGCGAGAAGCTGGTGGCGTTCCGCGACAGCGATGGAAAGCTCGGCCTGCTCGGCGAGTCCTGTCCGCATCGCAAGGCCTCGCTGGCGTTCGGACGTAACGAGGAGTGCGGCCTGCGCTGCCTCTATCACGGCTGGAAATTCGACACCGAAGGCAATGTCATCGACATGCCTTCGGAGCCGAAGGCAAGCGCGCTTCCCGAAAAGGCCAAGCATCTCTCTTACCCGACGCGCGAGGCCGGCGGGTTCGTGTGGACCTATATGGGGCCACAAGACGCGATGCCGGAATTCGAGGCGCCGCCCTGGGCTCCACATGCCGAGGCAAGGGTTGCGATCGCGAAGGTCGAGCTTCCCTGCAATTGGGCGCAGATCATGAAGGACAGATCGATTCGGCGCATTCTTCCACGCTGCACTCCTCCGACATGCGCCCCGCCAGGGGCGAGGCTGCGGCAAAGGCAGACCACTGGGTTCGTCCCTCGACCGACAAGAACCCGCGCATCCAGGTTCAATTGACCAATTACGGCATGCGATACGCGGCGATCCGGCGTCCGATCGTGAACGCGAACTCGCACGATTATGTTCGGATCACGACATTTGTGGCTCCGTTCACGGCGCTGATCCCTCCCAACAGTTCCTACAACGTGGCGAGCGTGATCGTGCCGCGCACCGACACTTCGAGCTATTTTCATTTCATCGCCTGGGCCGAGGGCGATCAGGTCGGGATCGACACCAATGCCTGGCGAAAGTTCTGCGTGCTGGTCGTCGGCGAGGACGTCGATTGGCATTTCCGGCCCATCAAGCGTCACGCCCACAACGATTATCTGCAGGACCGCACGTTGATGGAGACCGGCAATTTCACCGGCATCGCGGGTATTCCGAACCAGGATATCGCGATGTGGGAGTCGATGGGGTCGATCGCCGATCGATCGCAGGAGCGGCTTGGCGCGAGCGACATCGCGATCGTCCAGTTTCGCCGCTTGATGATCGACGCCATCAGGACTTTTGAGGACCACGGCCGGGTGATTGGCCATATCGAGCCGCGCCTTCCCCAGGCCAAACTTCGTTCCTACCAGGGCGTGGTTGAAAAGTCGGTTCCGTGGCGAACCCTCGGCGCATCGGACGAAGAGGCGAGGGTTCTCGCCGGGCTCGAGGAGGACGAGACCGACAAGGAAATGGCGGGCGCGGCGGCATAGCGCGGGCTCCGATAAAATACTAAAGAGAAGAAAACCCGCCGGGAGGATCCATGCGCGTCCGTGCCATTCTCGTTGTTGCCGCGCTGCTGCAAGGCACAACCTTTGCCGGCGCCGCCGACACTCAGGATATCAACGTGATTCTGCCGCTCACCGGCGGGGGCGCATTCCTCGGCAAGGCAGAGCAGCAAGCCCTCCAGCAATATGAGAAGGTGGTGAATTCGACCGACGGCATTCACGGCAAGCCACTCAGGTTTATTTTCCACGATGACCAGAGCAGCCCGCAACTGGCCGTTCAGCTCGCCAATCAGGTCAAGGCCACCAATCCGCCGGTCATTCTGGGTTCGGCGCTGGTTGCGCTGTGCAATGCGATGGCGCCCTTGATGAAAGAGGGACCGCTGCTCTACTGCTTCTCGCCCGGCATTACGGTGAACCCTGGAAGTTTCGTCTATAGTTCGAGCATTTCGACCAAGGAACTGGCAGGCGCGCTGCTCCGATATTTCGGCCGGAAGGGCTGGAAGAAAGTGGCGCTGATCACCTCGACCGATGCAACCGGGCAGGACGCCAACCGGAATTTTAAGTCGCTGGTCGGGGCCGAAGGCCACAAGGATGTGGAGCTGGTCGCCGAAGCGCAGCTCAATCCGACCGATGTCAGCGCCGCCGCCCAGATCCAGCGGCTGAAGGGAGCCGGTCCCGACGTGCTGGTGGCCTGGTCGACGGGTGGACCGATCGGCACCATCTTCAAGGCGATCCACGACGCAGGGGTGGAAGTGCCGATCGCGACCACCAACGGCAACATGACCTATGCGCAGATGGCGCAGTACGCCGCGTTCCTGCCCAAGGAATTGTACATACCGGCTGCGGATTTTCTTAAATCCTCGCGTCCCGTCACGGCCGATGACGCCTCCGCGGCCAGGGAATTCTTCTTCAGGGCATTCGAGGGCACCGACATCAAGCCGGACGGGCCATCGACCTATGCCTGGGATCCGGCCCTTCTCATCGTCGAAGCGCTGCGGAAGCTCAAGCCGGATGCAACGGCCGATGACCTTCGCGGCTATTTGCGTGAACTGAAGAGTTTTGCCGGCGTCAATGGCTACTACGATTTCAAGGCGGTGCCCAATCGCGGTCTCGACGAAAAGAACGTCGTCGTCACGCGCTGGGACCCCGCCGCTCAAACTTGGGCAGTGGTGAGCGATCCGCTCGGCATACCCCGCACAGAGGAAATCGGACGGTAACCGCACGTGCTGGAGTTCCTGCAGATCTGCATCGGCGGGCTGGTCGTCGGCAGCATATATACGGTCATTGCGCTCGGTTTCTCGCTGGTCTATCGCGTGACTGGCGCGATCAATCTTTCGCAAGGCGGCTTCGCCATCATCGCCGCGATGATCGGCTACACGTTCGGCGTTGCCTGGGGCTGGCCGCTGTGGGTCGCGATCCCGTCGGCGGTGGCTGCGACAGTCGGAATCGGAATGGTGCTCGGCGCTTTCACCTTCGTGCCCGCGCTTAAGCGGTTGTCCAATGCGAATGTCCTGATGCTGACCGCAGGCCTTCTGACCATGATCGAGGGTGTCGCGCTGGTGGTCTGGGGCAGCCAGCCCTACGCCATGCCGCCGTTCTCGGGAGAGGCGCCGCTGGTGTTCGGCCCGATCCGGGTGCCGACGCAAGCGTTCTGGGTTTTCGGTTCGACCGCCGTTTGCATCGCCGCGTTGTGGTGGCTGGTCGCAAAGACAAAACTCGGAAAGGGTTTGCGCGCTTGCGCCGAAAATCCCGCCGCTGCATCCCTGATGGGAATCGACGTCCCGCGCATGACGCTGTTGAGCTTTGCTCTGGCGACATTGATCGCCGCGATCGCCGGCGTCACGGTTGCCCCGACTACCTCGCTGCAATTCGATACCGGCCGGCTGTTCACGATTTCGGGCTTCGTGGCGGCAGCGATCGGCGGCATCGCGTCCTTTCCGGGCGCGATCGTCGGCGGGCTCTTTCTCGGCCTGGTGAGCCAATTGGCCACCGCCTACATCTCCTCGCTGTTCTCGACCGCCATCGCCCTGCTTCTTCTGCTTGCGGTGCTGATTTGGCGACCCTCCGGCCTCGTGCATGCGGGGGCGGGAAAACGCCAGGACACCCGCGACGAGGTGAAGGCGGTGGGACACGCCGCCAAGCTTCCGCCGAACCTGGCCTGGCCCTTTGCCGCTATTGCTTTGATCGCAGCGATGTTGGCCCCGTTCGTGGTGACCGATAACGGCATCCTCTCAGGACTTGTCATCGCCGGTATCTTGTTCATGACGCTGATGGGTCTCGATGTTCTCATGGGCTATGCCGGGCAGGTCAGCCTCGGTCAGGCCGGCTTCATGGCGATCGGCGGTTACACCTCGGGCTATCTGTCGATCAATTACGAAACGCCGCCGCTGCTTGCGATCGTCGCCGGCATCGGCGTGTCGCTCGCCTGCGCGCTGGTCCTTTCCGTCGTCACGCTTCGCCTCAGGGGGCTTTATCTGGCGCTGGCGACGCTGGCGTTCGGGCTCTTGGTGGATTCCTGTGCGGTCGGATTTCTCGATATCACCGGTGGCCCGTCCGGGCTTGTGGGCATTCCGTCGTTTTCCGTCGCGGGGCTTGAGTTCGCAACTCCGCGCGCGATGTATTACGTGGTGTTCGCGCTCGATGTGGTCATCTTCCTGGGGCTGACGGGCGCGATGCGCTCGGGATTCGGACGCGCGCTCAAGGCGATCCGTTCCGACCAGATGGCGGCGGCAGCACTCGGCATCAACACCGTCCGCTACAAGCTCGCCGCCTTCATGATCAGCGTGACGCTGGCGTCGCTCTCGGGAAGCATGTACGCGTTCTTCTTCAATTTCCTGTCGCCGGAAATGGTCGGAACCGGCCGCTCGCTCGAACTCGTGGCGATGCTGATCGTCGGCGGCGAAAGCACGCTCTTCGGCGGCTTGTTCGGCGCGTTGCTGTTGACGATGCTGCCGACGGTGTTTCAACCGCTCGCGATCTACAAGACGTTCGCTTCCGGCGCGCTGCTGGTCGCAAGCTTCCTCTATTTGCCGCAAGGCCTCTACGGCACCATCATTCAGGTGGCGATCCGGCTTGTGCGGTCACCGCGCGAGACGATACCCAAAGAGAGCGCATCCAAGAAGCGCGCATCCGAAACCTCGGCGAGGACGCTATGACGGCGGTGACGGGCGCGAAAGCACAAGCGTCTGCAGGTGGAAGCCCCGTGCTGAGCGTGCGCCATCTCACCAAGAGCTTTGGTGGTTTGAGGGCGATCAACGACGTCAGCTTCGCCGTCGCGCCGCATCAGGTGACGGCGATGATCGGCCCGAACGGCGCTGGGAAGACCACCGTCTTCAATCTGATTACCAACATCCTTGCCAAGGATGCGGGGCATGTGCTGTTCCTGGGGCGTGATCTTGCCGCGATGTCGGCGGTGAAAATCGCCGATATGGGCTTGATCCGCACCTTCCAGTCGGCGCGGGTCTTTCCCGGCATGACCGCGATCGAAAACGTGATGGTCGGCGGGCACCGGCTCGCGTCGTCCACCGGCGCGAGTGAGATGTTCTGGTTGCCCGGCGCGAAAGACCAAGAGCGCCGCACCCTCCGCCGCGCCGACGAGATGCTGGAACTGGTCGGGCTCGCGCCGTTCCGTGACACCCACGCCACCGAACTGCCGATGGGCGCGCAAAAATTGCTCGAAGTCATTCGCGCCCTGATGGCGCAGCCAAAACTTCTCTGCCTCGACGAGCCGGCGGCGGGGCTCAACGATACCGAGACGCGGGAACTAGCGAACTTATTGCGCGCGATCAGAGCGCTCGGAATTCCGGTTCTGATCGTGGAGCACAACATGTCATTGGTGATGAATGTGGCCGATCAGGTCGTCGTCATCGATTCCGGCGCCATCATCGCCAAGGGAACGCCGGTTGAGATTCAAAACAACAGCCGCGTGATCGAGGCCTATCTGGGACGCGAGGACGATGCCGCTTCTTGAACTCAAATCGGTCGCGGTCGGGTATGGGCGCAATCGCGTTCTGGAGGACGTCAATCTTTCGCTGGAGCGCGGGGAGATCGTGACGCTGTTGGGCGCCAATGGCGCCGGAAAGTCGACCTTGGCAAAATCGATTTCCGGACTGATCCGCGCTGAGAGCGGGACCATCCTTCTGGATGGCGAGCCGATCGACGCGCTGTCGCCGGCCGAGCGGCTGCGCCGCGGCATAGCGCATGTTCCCGAAGGCCGGCAGATCTTTGCCGGGATGACGGTTGCCGAAAATCTCGAGCTTGGCGCCTACGCCGCGTCGAATGCGGATCACGCCGAGCGGCTTGAATTCGTATGGGCGCTGTTTCCGGTCCTGCGCGAACGCATGAAGGATGTCGCGGGCAATTTCTCAGGCGGGCAACAGCAGATGCTGGCCGTCGCCCGCGGTCTGATGTCGAAGCCGAAGATTCTGGTGCTCGACGAGCCGTCGCTTGGTATTGCGCCGCTTCTGGTTGCCGAAATCTTCCGCCTGATCGTTGCCTTGCGCGCACAAGGCATCAGCATTCTGCTCGCCGAGCAGAACGCGCGGCAGGCATTGTCGATCGCCGATCGCGGTTACGTCTTCGAGAACGGCAAGATCACGCTTACGGGACCCTCTGTGGACTTGCTGAATTCGCCCGACATCGCGGAACGATATCTCGGAATGGGAAGCGCCACCGAAGTACCGGGAACCGCGAGTGCTGCGCTAGCTGGCAAGCTGCGTACCGTCCTGTTTCCTGTCCCACCGGAGCCGACTAAAGCGGGATGATGCTTTTAAGAGGTAACCGAGGATCAAGCCATGGCACTCATTCGCATCGAGCCCAAAAAGGACCCTTCGGCCAATCTCTATTATGTGGAGATATTTCATCCGGCCGAGTCCGAGCAGCCGTTCGTGACCACCGAGCCGCGCTACAAGACGGCGGCCGCGGCCGAGAACGACATCATCGCCATCATCGCCTCCCGCGCCAACAATCCGTCGAGCGGACATTGAAGCGTGGTTCAGACCTGATGCTGCAGGTCGATCTCGTGACCGCTTGCGGCGGATGCCAGAATGGCGAAGCAAATCTCTGACGTCGCAAGCCCCCATTCGCCGGAATGCAGCGGCGGCCGGCCCAGAACCACCGCGTCGTAGAGCTCATCGACCACCTCGCCGCGGGGAATCCGCGGCGAAGCCAGTTCCTCGAGGAAGCGCGCGTCATCGCAATAAACCATGACGCCTTGCGGCGTGGGGCGAAGATCGGCGCGCTCGCAACTGACGACAACCAGTCCGAAATGGTTGTGGGCGACCTTGCCGTCCACGCGGAAGGCGTCTCGGCCGGCCGCCCCGTAGCCGCGCCGATTTTTCATTTCAATTTCTTCCATCCCCGTCTTCGCATTGCGCAAGGCCTGCCTAGCTCGCCCGTAACCATCGGCGTCACGCTTTTGACCGAGTTCGCCCCACCATCCCTGAAACTCATCGGTGTCGAAATGCGCGTAGCCGCTGTAGGTCAATGAGGCGAAGGCGCCGTCCTCAAACCTGATCTGGGCATTGTAGGCGCCTTCGGTGGGGCGCGCTTTGTCCCAGTTTCCGGTCAAGGCCCGAACCGACTTTGCCCTCGTGCCCGCCAACAGCCGGACGACGTCGACCTGATGGGCGGCCTGACCGAATACCACGCCGCCACCCGCCTTGGTGTCGAGCTCATCGGGGCGGCGCGGCCGGTACAGGAAATCAGTGAAGTTGAGCGCATTGATCATGCAGACGCGCCCGTAGGCGCCGCTGCCGATCATTTCGCGCGTTCGAGAATACGGAAGGTCGTAGCTGTGGCTGTGGCCGACAAGGAGTTTTATTCCGGCGGCTCTCGCGACCTCGATCATTTCCCGGCAATCATCAACCGTCAGCGCCATCGGCTTTTCGACCAGAACATGCTTGCCGTGCTTCGCCGCCAGTTTCACGTGATCGACATGAAACTGGTGCGGCGAGGCGACATAGACGGCCTGGACCTTGGGGTCGGCGCAAAGCGTCTCGGCATCCGCGTAAGCTTTCGCGCCAAACTCTTCCGTGAAGCGCAGGCAGGCGTCCGCACGGGGATCGCTGGCCGCGACCATCGCGATGCGCGGATCGGAGGCAAAGGTCGGCAGCATCAGGGTAAAGGCGCGCCCCAGACCGATCACACCAAGCTTCAGCGGTTCGTTCATGGGGTTTCTCTTCGAATTAGATATCGAGCGTCAGCGTCGGCGATTTCGAACGCGACACGCAAATCATGATCTCATCCTTCTTTTCCTTGTTGGACAAGACCAGGTCGCGATGGTCGGGCTCGCCACCGGTGAAGCGGGTCCGGCAAGTCCCGCAGGTGCCGCTTTCGCAGGAGCTTGCGAGCACGTGGCCATTGTTTCGCAGCGTATCCAGAATGGAAACCCCGGCGGCGACCTCATAGCTCTTGCCGGTTTTTGCGAGTTTGACCGCAAACGGCTTGTCGTCGGCGCGGGGCACGGACGCGCCGACGAAATCCTCGAAGTGCACAGCCGAATCCGGCCAATGGCCGGTCATGTTGCGGACGGCGTCCATCAGGCCGCGCGGCCCGCAGCAATAAAGATGGGCGCCGCGCTGCTCCTCCAGCACCGGCCAGAGATCGTAGGCCTGCTCGGGGTCGCCATTGTCATGGTGGAGGACGACCTTTCCGGCAAATTCATTGGCGCTGAACTCCTCGCGAAACGCCATCGCCTCCGGGGTCCGGGTGAAGTAGTAGAGCTTGAAGTTTTGCTTACCCTGCCGGATGCAGTGCCGGATCATCGAGCGGATCGGCGTGATGCCGATGCCGCCGGCGATGAAGATGAAGCGCTTGGGCTCAAAGGCCGACATCTCGAATTCGTTGGCCGGCGGCTCGACGGTGATCTCATCGCCTTCTCCGACCTTATTGGTAAAACTCAGAGAACCGCCGCGGCCCGTGGCCTCCTTCTTGACGGCGATGAGGTAGTGGTCGCGCTCGCTATGGTCATTGCAGAGCGAATAGCGGCGCTTCTGGCCGGAGGGGGCGGTCACGGTGATATGGGAACCCGGCGTGAAGAGCGGCAGGTCAGCCCCGGTGGGCGAGCTTAGCTCAAACAGGAACACGCCGTCGGCGATCTCCGATTTGCGCCGGACCGTCAGCACCATCTCCCGGGCGTCGGGATCGAGGCTCATATCAACCTCACGGCAACAACTTAAACCTAATACTTAGCTTACTAAGCGAATAGCACAACCGGTGAAATCCGCGAAAGCGCATCTCACGGCTGGAACGAGGCTGCCCGATGCCGTTTGCCTGCGGCATCCGGATGTGCAATCACCGATTTTGCGGCGAGCGGAGAGGGGCGCCATTGACCACAGGGAAGCCAGCGAGATCCGGCAGGCGGGGCAAGTCCACCGCCAAGGAGGCGGAATTTCCGTTTGCGGAAAGTGTCGGCTATCAAATCCGTTGCACCCACCGGGCGCTACAGCGTTTCCTTCAGCTGAAAATCGAACCTCACGGCGTCACGCTCGGCATGTGGTATTTCCTCCGGGCGCTATGGCATGAGGACGGCCTTAACCAGCGCGAGCTTTCCCATCGTGTCGGCACCATGGAGCCGACCACGCTGAGCGCCATCCTGAACATGGAAAGGAACGGTCTGGTCCGCCGGGTGCAGAACAAGAAAGACCGCCGCAAATGGCACGTTCACCTCACCCCCAAAGGCCGTGCGCTGAAGGCCGAGTTGATCCCGCTCGCCCGGGAGGTGGTGGACACCGCGGTCCAAAGTCTTTCCCGAAAAGAGGTCAAGCAGCTGCTCGACGGATTGGCCGAGGTCCAGAAAAACCTGCAAGCCACGGCCTCGCAGCTCGACGAGATCAGCTCCAGGATGGTCGAATAGGCGGCCAAGTTTTGGGAATGCCGCACCGCAAACTTCGCGCACCGTCCGCAGCGCGGCCTCAGGCCTGATCTGCGCGCAAAGGGTATAGGCAACGGTTGGTCTCGCCGCTATGGTTCCACAAACGGAGGAAGCATATGGCAAAACTCAATATCAACGGTACGGTGAGGGAAGTATCGGCGGAGGCCGACACGCCCCTGCTTTGGGTCATTCGCGAGCATGTCGGGCTGACCGGCACCAAATATGGCTGCGGCATCGCCCAGTGCGGCGCCTGCTCGGTGCACGTCAATGGCGAGGTACAGCGCTCCTGCTCGATCCCCCTCGGCGACGTCAAGGAAACCGATATGATCGTCACCATTGAGGGGCTCTCGGCCGGCGCGTCGCACCCGGTGCAAAAGGCCTGGGCCTCCGTCGACGTCCCCCAATGCGGCTATTGCCAGTCCGGTCAGATCATGGCCGCCGCGGCGCTGCTCAAGAAAAACCCCAAGCCGACCGACAAGGACATCGATGAAGCGATGACCAATATTTGCCGTTGCGGCACCTATCAGCGCATCCGCGAGGCCGTCCATATGGCGGCTGGCGTCGGTACCACCGGCCGCTCGGGAGGTTAGCCATGAACAATATGGCCTTGAACAATACGATCTTGGAAAAGAACACAGAGCTCTCGCGCCGCACCTTCATCGTCGGCTCCGCAGCCGTCGCGGGCGGCGGTCTCGCGCTTGGATTGAACGTGCCGTTCGTCGAAGAGGCGCAGGCGCAAAGCGCGCCGGCGGCGACCGAAGTCAACATCTGGGTCGCAATCAAGCCCGACGACACCTGCGTGATCCGCATCGCGCGCTCGGAAATGGGGCAGGGGACAATTACGGGACTTGCCCAGCTCGTCGCCGAGGAGCTCGAGTGCGACTGGAGCAAAGTGATGACCGAGGGCATTTCGCCTGCGCGCAACCTCGCCAGCAAACGCGCCTGGGGCGAAATGGGCACCGGTGGCAGCCGCGGCATCCGCACCTCGCAGGACTATGTCCGGCGGGGAGGCGCTGTAGCGCGCGTGATGCTGCTGCAGGCCGCCGCCGACCAGTGGAGTGTCCCGGTCGGTGAGCTGAGTGTGTCCAACGGCGTCATCACCCATGCCGCGAGCAAGCGAACGATCCGCTATGGCGAAGTCGCCGCTGCCGCCGCCAGACTGACGCCGCCGGATGCCAAGTCCATCAAGCTCAAGGACCCGAAGGACTGGAAGATCGCCGGCAAGCCGCTCAAGAGGCTTGATACCGCGGACAAGCTCGATGGCAGCAAGATCTTCGCCATCGATCTGAAACTGCCTGGCATGCTCTGCGCGGCCATCAAGGACTGCCCGGTGTTCGGCGGCAAACTCAGGACTTACGACGAGAGTAAAGTCGCCGGCATGCCTGGCGTCAAGAAGGTGGTGCGGGTGAAGGATAGCGGCGTCGCGGTCGTCGCCGATACCTGGTGGCGTGCGAAGAAAGCGCTCGAGGCGCTCCCGATCGTCTGGGACGAGGGGCCGAACGCCTCGCAATCAAGCGCCACGATCGCCGAAATGCTCAAGGAGGGTCTTACCGCAACCGCCACCAATGGCGAGCGAAAGAACGGCGACGCGCTGAAGGCGATCAGTGAAGCTCCGAAGACGGTGGAAGCGGTCTATGCGACGCCTTTCCTCGCCCACGCGCCGATGGAAATGATGAACTGTACGGTCAAGCTCTCGGCCGACCGGGCGGACGCCTGGACTGCAACGCAAAACCTGGAGGCGTCGCTGGCGGCCTTGTCCGAGGCCTCCGGCATTCCGCTCGATAAATGCGAAGTCCATCGGCATGACCTCGGCGGCGGCTTTGGCCGGCGCGGCGGCACGCAGGACTATGTCCATCAGGCGGTCGAGATCGCCAAGGCGTTCCCGGACACTCCTGTCAAGATGATCTGGAGCCGCGAGGAAGATCAGGCGCATGATTTCTACCGACCGATCTCGCAATGCAAGATGTCGGCCGGACTTGATGCCGCCGGCAACCTCGTCGGCCTGCACGTTCGGGTTTCCGGCCAGTCGATCAATTCGATGCTCAATCCGAAGGGCATTGTCGACGGCAAGGACATGCGCCAATTGCAGGGCTATTACGATACGCCCGGCGATGCGCAGCTTGGCTACGACGTGCCCAATCTGCTGATCGAATACGCGATGCGCAACTCGCATGTTCCAGTCGGACCCTGGCGCGGGGTGAACACCAACCAGAACGCCGTCTACATGGAATGCTTCATGGAAGAGGTGGCGAAGGCGGCGGGCAAGGATTCGCTCGAATTTCGTCGCGCGCTGATGAAGGATCACCCCAAGCATCTCGCGGTGCTCAATGCCGCGGCGGAAAAGGCCGGTTGGGGCACGCCGCTGCCCGCGGGCGTTCACCGCGGCATCGCGCAGTTCATGGGCTATGGCAGCTATTCGGCCGCGGTTGCCGAGGTCTCGGTGAGCCCGCAGGGCAAGCTGAAGGTCCATCGCGTGGTGGTGGCGGTCAATTCCGGCCATGCGGTCAACCCCGGCCAGATCGAGGCCCAGGTGCAGGGATCGGTGGCGTTCGGTCTCACGGCAACGCTCTACGGCGAAATGCTGGTCGAGAACGGGCGGGTGACCAATCTGAACTTCGACACCTATGAGATGATGCGGCTTGCCGAAATGCCGAAGGTCGAGGTGGCGATCGTGCCGAGTTATGATTTCTGGGGCGGCATCGGTGAGCCGACCATCTGCGTTGTGGCGCCGTCGGTGCTCAACGCCATTTATGCGGCCACCGGCAAGCCGGTCCGCAGTCTGCCGCTCAAGAACGTGAAGCTGGTCTAGCGGCCGACAGAATGCTGCCGTCCGGGGCGCGGTGGAAACTCCGCCCCGGATGAAGCGTCACCCCCAAATCCATTGCTCAGCCGCAAGGCGGGCGTTGATTCGTCAGGCGTCGTGGCCGAGCATTGGCCTTGTTCGCGGCCACGGGCGTCGCCGTGATGGCCGCTGCTGTCCCAACCAGCACCGTTTCGTTTGTTCCAGGCCCGTCGCGTTCGACCCGATCGTACAGTGCGCAAAGCTTGCCGTGGGCGCATGTATCACAGTCCCACGCGGCCAATTCCGGCTGCGCGGCTGCCTTCTCGCGGCACGCTACCCGCAGTGTTCGCCTCGGCTGCAACAGATATTCACTGCCCATGGTGCTGTCTCAGATGGTCTTGTTTCAAATACCTCCGTCTCAAACGCGCCGAATCACCCTGTTCCGGTTCCCCAACGGGGACCGATAATGATTTGACCATCTTTGACCTAGATCAATGACCGGCACGAAAACCAGTATTGCGCGACGCAGTAAATGGCTTGCCCCGGATTGCGCCCGCTACCGTCCTGTCGCCCCGTTGTGGTGATGATCGCGCGCTATCGGCGCGGCGACCGCCAAAACATTCGATCCCTCCGCGCAACCGGTTCGCCGCGCCTTACTTGAACCACCGCCGTGTGGAACAGGCATGGCAGGTCATCGCCTTAAGCGTAGGTCGGAAGCGTTGAATGTCGCGCCACGTTGAGCGTGTCCAGTCGAGCGCGCTTGCTGTTAGGAGGACGGGGCAGAAAACGATCTCGAAAGTCAGCAAGATCAGGGCGGAAGACATGGCGGGCAAAAAGGGCATGCCAAAGTCTCCCGACCGACCCCGCTCCGCCGACCAAGGCATTGTGCGTGACGCGCGAGGCCGGGAACAGGCGCGCGACAAGGAGCGCGCTTTGCGCGTCAGCCGGCAAGACAAAGGCGGGCGATCCCCCCGGCGAAACCTGATCCACCGGCCCGAAGCCGAGTTGCTGAGCCTGGGCCAATTTGCCGCAGCGGTTCGACAGGTATATCTGGTTCGGTAATCCCAACGCGGTCACTCCACGCGATACCGTGAGGGGACTGCCGGACACATATCCTTTTGGGGTGTGAGCGGATTGGTTAGTAAGTTCAATGCGAAAGACACACGAGCAAGGACCATCTGGCGAGCGGCCGGCATCGGCGCTGGAGCCTTTCCTTGCCTGGCCACTGGCGGCCGCAGTGCAACTTGCGCAAGCGAACCTGCGGCTGTTTGAAAGTCTGATGTCGGCGGGCAGAGAAGTCGCATCGCCCGGTTCCTCATCAGGTCTATCTTTCCCCTGGACGTCGGCCAATACGATCGCTCTGGAACTTGCATCAATGCGGTTGCGGAATTTTTCGGTTTCCCCCGATGGGCCGGCAACCCTGATCTGTGCGCCCTACGCGCTGCATGGTGCGACCATCGCCGATTTTGCACCAGGCCACAGCGTGGTTGAGACACTGTGCCAAGGCGGCTTATCGCGCGTGTTCGTCACGGAGTGGCGATCGGCGACGCCGGAGACGCGCTACTTTACCATCGACAGCTACTTGGCCGATCTCAATGTCGCAGCCGACGAGCTTGGACCGCCGGTCGACCTGATCGGGCTGTGCCAAGGCGGCTGGCTAGCGTTGGTCTACGCGGCGCGATTTCCGAAAAAGGTCCGGCGGCTGGTGCTTGTCGGCGCGCCGATCGACATCGCGGCCGCCGAGTCTCAATTGTCGCGCTTCGTTGCCGACATGCCTTCAACCATGTTCGTCGAACTGGTGCGGTCCGGGGAAGGCATCGTGCATGGCGAGCAAATGCTTGGCATGTGGGGGCTCTCGCATGGTTCCGATCAGGCGGAGACGTCGCTGCAAATTCCGGCCGGGCTTGACCCCGCGCGGCGAAGCGAATTGATCGATCGCTTCCAGCAATGGTATGCCGAGACGGTCGACTTGCCCGGCAGCTTCTACCTCCAGGTCGTCAATTGGCTCTTCAAGCAGAACCAGATCGCAGAAGGACGCTTCGTCGCGCTTGGACAGTTTATTGACCTGGCAGACCTTACAGCGCCAATCTTTCTGCTCGCCGCCGACCACGACGAAGTCGTCTCACGCGATCAGTTGTTCGCTGTGGCGCGGCTGGTAAGCACGCCGGCAGATCATCTCGTAAAGATGAACGAGCCTTGCGGCCATCTGGGCCTGTTCCTTGGAGCAAACGTCCTGTATGGGCAATGGCGCAGAATCGCGCGTTGGCTGGCGCAGGATTTTCCATCGTGCTAGAGCCTTTTCCGCTTCGATTGAATCGAAACGGGGCTCTAGATTCTTGATTTGACGCGTTTTCTTGACGCGAACCGGTCTCCACTTCGCTTGAAAACGCTCTAGTACGGCGCAGAAAACGCGATTGGTCCCGCGTGGTCGGTCATCTCCGGCCTGCTGGTCTCCCCGGCGGCCGGTTGCGCGTCATCATCGAGGAATTTATCGAGAAGGGACTGGATCGCAGCCTTGACGTGGTCCGGACCGCGATCGCTCAGGTCATTGTGCTGGTAGCCGGTTTTGACCAGGGTAATGCCGGCCTTTTGGCACATCTCCTCGTCAGGTACGACGCCGGGATCGGCCCTGAAAACAGGATCGCTGGAGCGGAACGAGAGGATCTTGAATTTGCCTTCGGTGATGAAAGGCACCCGCAGATTGTCGAGCGTCACCACCTTCTTGATCAGATCGGGGTGGTGTCTGGCGAAATACATCGAGATATCGCCGCCGTTGGAATGCCCCATCAGGGTCAAATGGCGATAGTCCGAATTCGGCTGAATCTTCCTCAATTCGTCGATGGCGAACATGATATTGGCGATGCCGCGGTTATACTGCGGCCGGCGGCCGGCATATTCCTCGCCGGCCTTCGTTACCATCGGCTCGTCGGTTTCCAGATCGTGCTGGATGCTCACGACCATATAGCCGCGCACGGCGAGAAGGTTTGCCAGAAAAGAATATTCGGTGAACTTGACGGTGTTGGCGTGGTTGAGGATCGCCACCGGCAACGTGATCATTTCGGCCGCCGCCTGCATCTCCCGGTCGCGTCGAACCGCGAGGTCAACGGCGACCGGGCGGTTGCGCTGCGGATCAAAGAATGTCAGCGTTTTGTGGTGGATAGCCCATTTGCTCGCGGTGAAATAGGCGACGCTCGCCAACGCGCAAAGCGAAAGCAGGATGCCTATTCCGCGTTTCATCGTCTCCTCTCGGCCCTTCCGGAAAGCTTGCCATGCATTTCACGAAATTTCTGTCACAACGGCGTGACAGGAAGCCAAGGCGTGGTGAATCAGGCACTTGATTGTTGCACCGCCGCGAGCAGTAGCGACTGCACATCTTTCGACAGACAGGCTATGGTAGCCTGGTGGAGGCGGAGAGGTCTGCCTTGTTTCAATGATGGGGGATATCGATGAACCTTGATCGCGTCAGCAAATATTGGCCGGAAGCGCTAAGCATCGTCCGTATCGTGGTCGGACTGTTGTTTCTTGAGCATGGCACGGCGAAACTGTTGGGATTTCCGCATACGACGATGGCTCAGCCTGATATGGGCACCCTGATGTGGTTTCAGGGGGTGATCGAGTTGGTCGGGGGCGCGCTGTTTGCGGTCGGCTTCTTTAGCCGCCCCGTTGCGTTCATTCTGGCCGGCGACATGGCTGTCGCCTACTTCATGGCCCATTCGCCGAAGGGCCTCTACCCCCTGATCAACGGCGGCGACGCTGCCATCCTCTATTGCTTCATTTTCCTGCTGTTCTTCGTGACCGGACCCGGACGCTGGGCGGTCAACGAAACGACGACAGCGAATTAAGCGAGGTTACCAATCAGGAGATTAGGACCTGCGGGCCGCGCGATAGGCGCGCGAGCCTCGCAGATTCTTGCGTTCTGTCGGAACCGAGCCCGGGCGGTGTCGTGAATCCGCGGGGGGCGGTGTCAAGTCGAACGCAGCTGCATTTGTTCCAGCACCGCGCGGCCCAACAGGCCGTAAGGGTTGGCAAACGTCTCCATCATCTCGAAGTGGTTGTAGTTCTCATTGACGAAATACTGCAGTTGCTTGCTCGCGGCCTTTAGCGCGGCGGCAAAGTCGCGGGTCTGACGCTGAAATTCAGGCGTCTCGTAAGTGCCGTGGGCAAGCACTAGGGGCGTGTTGATCCGCGCCAGATGCCGCTGGGTAGAGAGGCGCTCCTCCATCTCGTCGGTGAAGCGGACATATTTCGAGCGTGCCGAAAGCCGCACCGGCTTGAGATCGTACATGCCGCTTGAGAGCACCGCGCCCTTGATGACGTTGTCGGGCAGGTCGAATTCCCGGCGCCACTCCGTCAACAGCGCAACCCCCGCCAGATGCGCGCCGGAAGAGAAACCGGAGAGATAGACGCGCTCGGCATCGCCCCCGATAGTTTGCGCGTTGCGGACGGTCCAGGCGATGGCGCGCCTGACGTGCTCGACCATCGGCATCAAATCGCCATTGGTCTCGTCCACCGAGATGAAGTCCGGAACCACGTAATGCGCGCCGGCGTTCATCAGCATTTCGGCGGGAAAGGCGTAGTCGGTCGCCGCACGTTGGTGCCAGGCCCCGCCGTGAATATGAATGTGGATCGGCGCATTTGCGCGCCTGGTGGAATAGACTTCGAGCCGTTCGATCGCGGTCACCCCGTAATTGAAGCGCTTGGGTTCGCCAAGGCGCGCGCGCATCGCCTTGCTGTTGGACTCGTAGCGCTTGACGACCTGCTGAAGGTTGGGCGCGTATTTCGACTGGTCATACGCATCGTCGAGCTCCTTCTGGTCCATGTTGAGCCAGACCGGCGGCCCCCTTTCCGAACTGGATGGGGCAGATTGCTGCGCCAGTGCCGCGCCGCCTGCCGCGGTGGCGATGCCGGCTGAAATCCCCGCCACCACGGTCCTGCGATCCAGCTTCACAGCTTCGTCCTTTGGTTCGGCCATCTCATTTCTCCGGGAGATTTGGGGTGGGGTCCGCGCACAATGGCGTCGCCCTGTTGCGTGCTCACATTCAAGGCGGCCGATTCCAGGTGCCGTCTCGAATCCGCCTGCGTCCGAGGCCGCATAGCATATCGCAAAAGCGCTCGCGCGCCACACCGGGCGAGCGCGGCTTCGGCCCTGGCGGTACGTCGTCCGATCCCGCCATATGACCATTCTTAGTGGAGACTGCCCTCCACCTTCCGCCAATCCGATTGCGCTTCGTCGGCGCTTTCGAAGATGTGCGGCGCCACGCCGCGATTCTCCAGGGCTTCACCGAGCTTGATGCGCAAAAAGCCTGAGGTGGTGTAGCGCGAGACGCCGGAATAAAAACGATCGGTGAGAGAACGGACCATCGCCGAATATTCATCGAGCAATTCGGGCTGAATCGAAAAATTGTCGTAATTGACGATGGCGTAGACGCGACGATCGAGCGGGGCAAGTTTGGCTTCTGCGGCTTTTTCGATCGCCGCGATGTCGGCGCTGCTGCGTACCACGAAACGCTCGAAATTGACAAAGAACAGATTCTGCTTCTCGTCAAAGGTAAAGCGCTGGGGCAGCGGAATGGTGAGCATGTCGTCGCGCAGATCCATCACGCCTTCGCGGAAAATGCGCGCGTCCATGAGAAGCGGGTCGCGCGGGATCACCGGCTTGAAATCCATCAGTGCGAGAATGTCGCGATCGATGTCGATGCCCGGCGCCACCTCGACGAGTTCAAGGCCGTCGGGGCTGAGGGTAAAGACGCAGCGCTCGGTGACATAAAGCACGCTCTGGCCGCGCGAGGTTGCGTAGGCGCCGCTGAAGGTCACATGCTCCACCGCCTCGACGAATTTGTGCGCGCTGGCCTCCTGCAGGATGGCAAGCTTGCCGTCGTTCGTTGCGATACGCAACCTTCCGGCGCCGAACGTGCCGACGAAGATCACCTTCTTGGCGTTCTGGCTGATGTTGATGAAGCCGCCGGCGCCGGCGAGTTTGGGGCCGAATTTGCTGACATTGAGATTGCCCGCGCGGTCGACCTGGGCGAGGCCGAGAAACGCCGCGTCGAGGCCGCCGCCATCGTAGAAATCGAACTGATAGGGCTGATCGATCACCGCCTGGGTGTTGATCGCCGCACCGAAATCGATGCCGCTGGCGGGAATGCCGCCGATGACGCCGGGCTCCGCGGTCAGCGTGATCAGGTCGATGATCTTTTCCTCATTGGCGATGGCGGCGATTCCTTCGGGCATCCCGATACCGAGATTGACCACGCTGTTGGGCTTCAGCTCGAACGCCGCGCGGCGCGCGATGATCTTGCGCTCGCTCATCGGCAGCGGCGGCAGCGAGCCGGCGCGCACACGGATTTCGCTGGCATAGGCGGGGTTATATTGCGTGCCAAAGGTCTGCCAGTGGTTTTCAGGCTTCGCGACGACGACGCAGTCGACCAGGATGCCCGGTATCTTGACCTGGCGAGGGTTGAGCGTTCCGCTCTCGGCGACGCGTTCGACCTGCGCGATGACGAGGCCGCCGGAATTATGTGCGGCCATGGCGATCGCCAGCGCCTCCAGCGTCAGCGCTTCCCTTTCCATCGTGAGGTTGCCGTCGGGATCCCCGGTGGTGGCCCGGATAATGCCGATGTTGATGGGGAGGGTCTTGTAGAGCAGGCATTCCTGTCCACCGAGGGTGATCAGCTCGACCATGTTCTCCGTGGTGCGGGCGTTGAGCTTGCCGCCGCCATTGCGCGGATCGACAAAGGTGCCGATGCCGACGCGGGTGATGTGGGCCGGGCGGCGCGCGGCGATGTCGCGAAACAGATGCGTGATGACGCCTTGCGGGAGATTGTAGGCCTCGATCTGATTGGCGATGGCCAGTTGCTGCAATTTCGGCGCCAACCCCCAATGGCCGCCGATCACGCGCTTGACCAGCCCGTCATGGGCGAAGTGATTGAGGCCGCGATCCTTGCCGTCGCCTTGGCCCGCGGCATAGACGAGGGTGAGATTCCGCGGCTTGCCCTGGGCGTAGGGCGCGTCGCCTTCGCTCTCAAGATAAAGCGCTTCCAGGGCGAGAGCGATTTCCTCGGCAAAGCCGATGCCGACAAAGCCGCCGGTCGCAACCGTATCGCCGTCGCGAACGAGCCGGACCGCTTCCGCCGCGGTGACCACCTTGCCCTTTTCCGACAGGCGCAGATAGGGCAGTGCCGGGTGCTGGCTCATGGCGTTGCTCCGCAATTGTTTTCGAACCTTATCGCGGAGTCCAGGGCTCGGACTCGGCTAAACCAAGGCGCACGCAACCAATCGGTCCCTTCTCGTCGCGGTTGAACGACGGAGAGCAAGGCCTGCGGTTGCCGGTTCCGTACTTACGCTTCCCGCAACGGCGCGATGATCCCGATCGCAGTTATCTTGCGCGTTTCTGTGGCGAAATAAACCGAAACGATGGTGATCAGCGCCAGCACGATCATGTAGACCGAGATCGGCCATGTCTCCGGCTTGTAGGCGGTCATGAGTCCGGTGGCGATCAGCGGCGACAGTGCGCCGGCGAAGATCGAGGCGAGATTGTAGCCGAGCGACACGCCGCTATAACGTACCTTGGCGCCGAACAGCTCGGAGAGGAAGCTTGCCTGCGGGCCGTACATGGCGGCGTGTCCGACGGCGAGACCCAGAACGATGGCGATCCAGCCAAGCTGCGGGTTCTTCGTTCCGAGCAACGTGAACAGCGGAAACGACATCAATGCCGAGAAAATGGCTCCGAAAATATAGACTGGCCGGCGTCCGACGCGGTCGGAGAGGGCGCCGAAGGCCGGGATCGTGAGGCTTTCGATCGCGGCTGCGATCAGCACGCCGTTCAATATGTCCTGCCTGTTCATGCCGAGCGACTGGGTCGCGTAAGCGAGAACGAAGGTCGCATAAATGTAGAAGAAGCCATTTTCAGCGAAACGCGCGCCCATCGCGAGCAGGATATTCTTCGGATACATGCGGATCGCGTCGAGGATCGGCATCTTCACCTCTTCCTTGGAGTCCTTGACCTTTTGGAACTCCGGCGATTCCGCGAGCGTAAAGCGGATCCACAAGCCCACGATGACAAGGAAGATGCTGAACAGGAACGGAAGACGCCAGCCCCATGCGTAGAGCTGCGCGTCAGTCAGAAACGCGGACACCACCGAGAACACCAGGGTGCCGAGCACGAGCCCAAGCGGTGCACCGAGTTGCGGCCAACTTCCGTAAAAGCCCTTCCTGTTTTCGGGCGCGTGTTCAACCGCCATCAGCACGGCGCCGCCCCATTCGCCGCCGAGGCCGAAGCCCTGGACCAGGCGGCAGGTGATCAGCAAGATCGGCGCCCAGACGCCGAGCGTATCGTAGGTCGGTATCAGGCCGATCGCGGCGGTCGCGACGCCCATGATGAGCAGCGTCAGATAGAGCATTGTCTTGCGGCCGATCTTGTCGCCGTAATGACCGAAAATGAGACCGCCGAGAGGTCGCGCAACGAATCCCAGCGCATAGGTACCGAACGCCAACAGCGTGCCCACCATCGGATCGAAGGTGGGAAAGAACAGTTTGTTGAAGATTAATGCCGCGGCGGTGCCGTAAAGGAAGAAATCGTACCACTCGATTGCGGTGCCGATCAGGCTGGCCGTCGCCACCTTGACGTGCGATTGCTGCTGCGTTCCCGTCTCGTTGGTCATTCTGCATTCCCCCAATTTTTTCTATTCGACAGGCGACGAACATCAGAAACAACGAAAGGGGGCGCGAGCGATCGGGCTCACATCAATTCCCCCATTCACGCATTTTGCCATGCGTCGCCGGTCGACTACCAAGGCGCGCGCCGGCTGCATTGCGTTATGTCAAAGCAATCGAAAACCCGGATTTCGCTCATGTCCCGGCCGCGTCAGGCGGCAAGCCGCGGCAGCAGCTTCAGCGCGTTGCCGCGCTCGATGTCCATGATCTGCGCCTCGGTGAAGACGCCGGCGGCCCTCAAGCCCTTTACATGGTCGATGCCGGTGCGATAGGGAAAGTCGGTGCCGAACACGATCTGCGATGTTGGGATCACGGCCGATAGCGCCGACATCGCCGCCTTGTTCGAGGTCTGCGCCGTGTCGTAATAGAAGCGCGTGAGTTCGGCCAGCGTTCCGTTCGGTACCGTCGCCTTAGCTTTCGGCTCGAGCTGGGGGTGACGGATCAGCCGCTCGATCAGGAACGGCATGGTGCCGCCGGCATGCGAGAAGATCCAGCGGATGTCTCGGAATTTCTGCGCATTGCCGGAAAAGACGATGTCGGCGATCGTGCGCGTCGTATCGGTGCCCCATTCGATCATCCCCGGCGGTTGGGTCCGCACCAGGTTGACACAGCAATCCGCCGTAGCGGGGTGGGTGTAGACGATGACCTTGCGCCGATTGAGTTCTTCCATCACCGGCAGGAAGGCGGGATCGCCGAGCCATTTGTCGTGATAGTTCGTCATGAGACCGATGCCATCGAGCTTGAGGGTGTCGAGCGCGTAGGCGATCTCCTTCAGGCTGCCGTCGATGTCGGTGAGCGGGAGCATCGCGAAACCGCCGAAGCGGCCGGGATGGTCGGCGATCAGTTTTGCGGCGTATTCGTTGCATTCGCGCACGAGCTTGCGGGCCGCTTCTCCGGAAGTGAAATTGACGCCCGGCTGCGTTACCGAAAGCATCGCCACCGCGATGCCTGCCTGGTCCATGTCGGCGAGCGAGCCGTCGGGGGTCCATTTTCGCTGCGGGCCATCGCCGAAATTGTTGGCGATTCCGGCCGCGATGTAGCTCGGCGGCGACAGATGATGGTGAACGTCGATACGATAGGGCTTGGTGTCGGCCGACTGCGCCAGCGCGTTCCGCGGATGGCCCAACCCCATCGCCGCCGTGGTCGCGGCGCCGGCCATCGCAGCCACGAATCGACGCCGGCTCAGCGCCGCGCCCGATAGCGAGAGGGGGTTGGCGCAGCCGCATCCGCAGTGCAACCCGCGCGGGTTGCCATCGTGTCGGTTCATAACGTCCTCCCTGGCGGTCCTTTCAGGACTCGTTAGCTTGATCGGCCGAAGAAATCTCAAGTGAGTGTGTACCGCAGATTTGGTCGCAGACAATAGGCTCCCAAATTTCCCTGCCAGGCGAGGAAATCGGGAGCCAGACACGATTTCGGTTAAACGTTCGGAGCGCGTCGGCATCCTGTATGCCAGCGGCTCGGCGATGCGGTGACCGATATGCTGCGCTGCGATGCGCGCAAGTGGTGGAATGACTGCCTCTTTTCCAGCGACAAAATGCAACGGACTCGCCGCCCGAATTCTGCTATTGTGTGCGGGTTAATTGGCTTCACAAAGGAGTGGAGTTCATGAACAAGCTCGTTGAAATTCGCCGCCAGGAGTATTTTTGCCGAGAGCGTGCGTTAAGAGATTCCGAGCGTAAGACGTTCTGGCTCGCGGAAGCCGAAGAGTGGGGGCAGCGCGCGCTGGACGAGATTGCGTTTCATTTCAGGGAGTGCAATCTGCAAAGTCTGAATTATTCCCCTAACGCGATCTGAGCCGAGAGCGCTCCAAATAATGGCGATGCGGGAGATCGTTAATCGCCGCGCAGCCGATGCGCCGGGTGCAACGTTGCTGCGCGCGTGGATGACACGGAGAGGGATCGCTGCGATCCGCCCCGGTCTCGAGCGCGCTTGCTAGTGCCGTCGTCCCGGCTTGGTCACGGTTTGCCTGACTTCAGCGCCGCAGTCGGAGCACTCATAGATGAAGTCGATCGTTGCCATGCTCCAATGCGGCTCGACGTCTCTCACATACATCGGAAGCACTCCAATGCAGCCGGGACAGACAACCGGGGGCGTTTCGACGATGTCGTGATGCTGGACGTAGGCTGGCATGTCAGCTCTCCCTCCTAGGCGGAAGTGAACGGCTACCCCGGCCGCAGGTTTACTGCGGAGAATCAAACGCCCCTCATCAACTCTTTCGAACGTTTGAGGAACGGCCGCACAATGTTGATGCCTGTGACATTCGTGTAACATATCTGTTCACGGCCGATGCCGGCGCCGTGCTATAGGCGGCAGACGGTCCAGAACAATAAAAGCCATCACCGGGGGAGGAAGGTAGGGGATGCCACTGTTGCAGCAGAGCGTCCCGGGTCATCTGGATGTGCCCAAAGGGGCCGGGGCGCAGTCTGTGCTGCAAAGCGCCGTTCGGAAGGCCGCGCTTCGCTTCGTACCGCTTCTGACCATCGCCTATCTCTTCAACTATCTCGATCGCACCAGTCTCGGCTTTGCCGCGTTGACCATGAACCGAGAGCTTGGGCTGTCGGCGTCTCAGTTCGGTCTTGCCGCGGGCATTTTCTTTCTGGGCTATTCGCTGTTTGAAGTGCCGAGCAACCTGATGCTCTATCGCTTCGGCGCGCGGCGCTGGCTTTCCCGCATCATGATCAGTTGGGGCCTGGTTTCGGCGGCGACCGCTTTTGTGGTCGGGCCGAACAGCTTCTACGCGCTTCGCCTGCTGCTCGGGATCACCGAAGCCGGTTTCTTTCCGGGCGTGACGTTCTTTCTGGCGGCCTGGTTTCCGGCGCAATACCGCACCCGGATGCTGGCCTGGTTCCTGGTCGGAATCCCGTTGTCCTCGCTGGTCGGCGGCCCGGTTTGCGGCATGCTGCTGCAGATGGACGGGATCTGGGGGCTCGCCGGCTGGCAATGGCTGTTTCTCCTGGTCAGCCTGCCCTGCATCCCCTTGGGGCTCTTGACGCTGCGCCTGCTTTCAGATCGTCCACAGGCTGCGACCTGGCTCACCCCCGACGAGCGCGACGCGCTGGATCAGGTGCTTGCATCCGAGGTGCGGGAGCGGCCGCACTCCTCGCTGCTGGCAGCGTTCAAGGATACACGCGTGCTGATCTGCGCGGCGATCCAGTTCGGCTTTACGCTCGGATCCTACGGCATCGGCATCTGGTTGCCCTTGATGCTGAAGGAGTACCATCTGTCGAATTGGGCGATCGGCTGGATCGCAGCGATTCCCTATCTATTTGCCTCGGTCGGCATGATCCTGTGGGCGCGCTATGTCGACGCCAAAGGCCGGCGCATTGTCAATCTCGCGGTCGCCTGCTTGTTCGGCGGCGTGGGGTTGCTGGCGCCTATCATTTCCGGCTCGCTCACCATGGCCGTCATCGGCTTCAGTCTTGCGCTGGTCGGCGTGACCGCGGCGCGGGCGATCTTCTGGACCATCCCGACGCGATTTTTGACCGGGGTTGCGGCGGCGGGCGGACTCGCCTTCATCAACTCAATCGCCACCGTCGGCGGCTTTGTCGGCCCTTCGATGATGGGCTGGCTGAAGGAATTTTCCGGCTCCTACGTCGTTGGCCTCTTGGCCGTCGCCGCCATCATGGTCGCGGCGACGGCGGCCTCGATGTCGCTGAAGCTGGTGATATCGAAGGAGTGACATGGCGGGAAGGCAAACGGTGATTCCGGTCGTGGGGCCGGTGGTCCAGCACTCCCTCACGCCGTCTCATGTTTGCGCAGGTCGCGAAGGTGATCGAAGCGGCGCGCCTGCAGATCGGCGTCACTCGTGGCGATTTCGGGCACGGCGGCCTCGCTGAGGATAGCTTCGGTGACGTCTTCGACTGTGGAATCGGCGATCTCGTGAATGAAGCTGATATTGCGGTATTCGCCCGAGGCCACGCGCGAGACCACCTCGCGCCGGGTTACCTCCGGGTCGACGATGGCCTCGCGCCCGCGTCGTCCATAATCGATCATCACGACGAAATACTGCATGCGGCCTCCATTGCCCCGGGGCGCAAGGGGCTTTCACGGCCGATTATTTCGGAAAATCAAAAATTAGTCAAGGAAATAATTCTGAAAATCAGAAATTTAATTCCAGCCGAGAGCCCCGGATGGAGCAGGGCAGAATCGGCGGCGCAGCCGTCATTTCGAGCCACCCTTGAGCGGCACGTCTCTGGAGTGGGCCCCGGCATGCCCCCTGGCGGTCTTGCGCGATCGGACAGCGGCCTTGGCTTTGAGTCGCTCGATCTGGCCCCTTGGCAGGGTAACGCAGATTTCCCCGATCCATTCCAGTTTGACGCCAACAATCGGTTTGGCGTTGAAGCTGGTGAGGTTGACGAGAGTTGCGGACTTTCCCCGCTCGATCGTCTTCAGATAACGTTCGCCGGTCTTTAGCCGGACCGCCGCCTCTTCACCGTAAAAACTCGAAAGCGGGTGCCGTTGGTCTCGGTAAACCACGATAATATCGCCATTTTCGTATTTCGGCAGCATGGAATCGCCGGCCACCTCGAAGGCGATGGTTTCCTCCGCGATCGGGAACGGCAGCTCGATTTCGCCGAGGCCCTCGGGCGGCACCTGCTCGTGTTCCGGCTCGATCGTCGCGCCGGCGCCGACCCGGCCCATGATCGGCACCGAGTTCAGTTCGAGGTATTCGATAATCGGCTGGATTTCCGATGACTTGATCAGGCGGGCATCGGCCAGGATCTCGGAGACCGCGCCGGGGCGAACGCCCATCGCCGTCGCCAGACCGCCCTTGGTCTTGCCCGGCTTCTCCAGCCCCCGCTCGATCATCTTGATATTCAGCATGGCCCCATCTTTCTGAATTTCAGAAATAAAAGCAATGCCGATTATCAGAAATCGGCTTGACTTTAATTTCGGAATATCAGAAGTAAGGCGGATGGACCCGGCAACGCGAATCATCAGGAAGCTCGGCGGCGAAGCCAAGGTGGCCGATATCACGGGCACCGCGTTCACCGCGCCGTACCGGTGGCAGCATGAAAAGTCCAGGGGCGGAACCGGCGGCCTGATTCCACAGGCCCATCATCGCGTTCTGCTCGATTACGCCCAGGCGCACGGCATCGCGCTTTCGGCGGAGGAATTTCTCGCGCCTCGAAGCGCCGGGCCTGCGGGGGAGGGATGATGCAACATTCACCTCAGGACATGCAGCGTGGCGTCCTGATTTCCCAAGGCGGTCCTCGCTGCGTCAACGAAAATCCGCGCGCCGGCAACCGGAATGATCAACCTGAAAACCGCGATGCTCTGGGTGCGTGCTCCCGGCGCCAGCTGCTGGGTGAACGCGGCACAGCGCAGAATCCCGTTCGCGAGATGAAAGTTGCCGAACCCGTCGACGTAGAATTCTTGCAAGCCGAATGGCTCCAGAACCTTTTCGTTCTTCATCGGTGTGTCCCCTCAATCCGAAGCGAATTGCAATCCGGCCACAACTACAGAATGCCGTACAGAAATTTATTTCAATGGTTGGTCATGGAATCGCGGTTGCGAATGCAACGAAAAATTAACCGGTGCAAAATAACGGGCGCGCCGACTTCCGCGAGTAATCCGCGACCGATTCGCTTGCCCCGCCTGCAAGGCTCGCGGGCGCGGGATCTACGACCCGCATTCGACAAGCGTGAGCCTGGCGCGATCTTGATCGTGCTGGCTGCGCTTGTTCTGCAGGTCACGGTTATCTTCGCCGTCGCGTGTTTCTATCTGGCCCTGATTGCGTAACTGCCGTTACGCGGGCTCGAGGCTTAGGACTACAGCCCGCGCGATCAGTCGGGATGCGAACGCGCTTGCGACGGAAACACATAGGGAAAACAAGAGAAGGGGGAAACCGATGCAATCGTTCAGCTGGATGGAACAGCACTCGCAGGCGCTGCGCGAATATCTCGCAAAGGGCATGACCTTCTCGCAGATCGCCAAGGCGATCAACGCCAGATTCAATACCGCCTACTCCCGCAACGCCACGATCGGCCGCGCCAGGCGGCTCGGGCTTTCCGCTCCTGAGCGGCCGGCCCGGCTGAAACCACCGCCGAAACCGGCTCGGGTGCGAATCAAAAAGGTTGGTGCGCGCGTCCGCGCCGAATCCCGGCCGAAGCTCGATGTGAGCGAACGGGCGGCGGCGCTGAAGCTCCGCTGCGTCGGGATCGTGCCGCGCCATCTTTCGCTGGCCGATCTCGAGCCCGGCGATTGCCGTTACCCCTATGGCGGCGACAAGGACGGCGAGGCCATCACCTTTTGCGGTCATCCCCGCCGCGAGGGTTCGAGCTATTGCGTCGCGCATTTTCACCTGACAAGCGGCCCCGGCACCGCGTCCGAGCGATCCGCCGGCCAGGTCCTGCTGCGGCTGGTGGAGGCGGCATGAGGATTCCGGTCGCGCTCATGCCTGTTCGAATGAAGCGGCTGCCGCGGCGGCTACGTTTGGCGCATCTGCGCGCGCTGATCCGGCGCCAGCCGGCCGGCTCACAGCGCAGGGTTAAGCTTGTTGCGCTGTTGCGCGATCAATTCGCGGCGCCTCATGCAAACGAAAACCGTAAGCCATGAACCGTCCCTGGATGCCCCTCTATGTCGGCGACTATCTCGGCGACACCGGCCACCTGACCACGGCGCAGCACGGGGCGTACCTGCTCCTGATGATGCATTACTGGCGCAAGGGCGAATTGCCCGACGACGACCGGCAGCTTTCCAAAATCACCAAGCTACCTTTGCGGACCTGGTGCGAGTATCGCCCGACCCTGCAGGATTTCTTCCATAGCGGGTGGAAGCACAAGCGGATCGCCGCCGAGCTTGCCCGGATGATGCGCGTCTCCGAGAAGCGCGCGATCGCCGGGCAAAAGGGCGGCCTCGGCTCGGCGCTGGCGCGCGTGAAACTGGAAAATGCCGCGCGTTCCCCGCTGCGCCCACGGCGAGCAATTGCTTCGCCATCGTTGGGCGCAGCTCCAGCAGCCGCCGACCACTCACACCCACACGCACAGAATCTTCCTCCCGGCGAGTCGCGGTCGGCGGCCGCCGCAACGCCGCACACAGCGGGAACGGAAAGACGAGGTGGACGATCCGCTCGCGCTCGAACCCGGCGAAAAGATCGTCGCGCTACGCTCGATCCGCAACGATCCGTTGGGTCGCTTGCACAGCCACCACCAGCTCGACGAGGCGCAGTACCGGGGCGGGCGGGCGTTTCAGGACGATTGGGAGAAGGCCGAGCGCGGGCCGCAGGCGGTCGATCCGACGCGCGAATATGTCGATGGCGGGCGGATGCGGGAGCCGATCACCGAACGCCAGCGCAAGGCGGTGCTGCGGCTCAACCGCGCCGAGCGCGAACTCGGCGCCGACGGCTCGGTGCTGGTGCATGAGGTCCTGATTCTCGGCATGAGCATGGAGCAGGTCGGCGAGCGCCGCGGTTTGCGCGGCCAGCGCTGGATCGACTATTTCGGAAAGCGCTTCCGCGAATGCCTCGACCGGCTGGCGTTGATCTACGGTTTTGCGACGGAGCGGCGGTAGGAGGGGAGTTGATGACGATGCGCGACATCATCGGGGCGCACCCATCGCGCGACCGGCTATTGCGCCCCGCATGCCCTCAATTTAGGTTCGACGGGCAACCCCCTCCGCGGTTGCCTTCCAGCCGAACCGCATGCCATGCACAACGTGTCCGCTACCTTCCTTATCGCCGTAGTGCTCGCGCTTTTTCTGACGCTGGACACGATTTCCATTTTGCGAAGCGGACGGACCCCGGGTGTGTTTTACAAATATCTCCGGTATCGCCAGGTCCGTGGTCCGATGACGCGCAAAGGAAACCCGCGGCGCTTTTGGGCCTACATCTTCGGGAACGTGGCGGGCTTGGTACTGTGTTTCGCCTATTTGGTCTGGGCACTGCTTTGGTCGAAAGCCTGAGCGCCCCCGATGGGCAATGCTTCCGCGCGCATCCCGGCGCAACGGCTTTGCGACGGAGCGGAGGTGGCGCTAACGCACTCCGATCTATGGCGCTTTGCTGTGCTGGGCCAGTGTGACGGTCGGTGAGGCCGTTCCGCCAGGGCTTGTCCTCATGATGGCCCAGCTCACGAGCATGGACACGAACAGGCAGGTCACCGCGATCATGCCGGCGTAGTGCGGGCCCCGGTCACGGCTTGCAAATGGTTTTTCATAGGTGCGCATGATTCTCACTCCCGAAAAGAGAAGTGTGAGCCCGCCGGTCGGGCTTCGAAACCGGCGGGCACGATCGCGCTTTCCTATTGCCCGTGCTTGAGCATGTCCTGATCGCTCAGTTCCCAGTCCTGCCACAGCTGCAGGGCCGCCAGCAGCAGCACCAAACCGCCGAGGCTTGAATGGTAGAATCTGAGCATACCATCGCCGGAGTAGCCGAAGATGTAGGGCGAGGCGATCAGCCACAGCCCAAGCAGGATTCCGGCTACCTCTTCCCAGCGCTGCAGCACAAAATATTCAAGCTGGGCGAGGCCGAATACGATGATGCCGACCGTAAACGCATTCAGAATCACGTGGCTGCGGTCCGCATCAACGACTTCATGGCTTGTCTGGGCGGGAAACCAGGGCGACAGCATGATCAGCACGCCAAACAGCATGCCGAGCCAATCTTCCCATGTTCGATGAGTGTTGAAAAACCGAAAATCCGACATCGTAAACCTCCCTTAACCAGAGGCATACGTCAGCGGCTGGCGAGCATGACACTCCGACTGTCAGGCGACCATTCCGGCCGCATCGGGGGCGTATGTCTTCTTGTCACCTAGGGAACCCGCTGGCGTCTGACAAGATGGACCAGCGCAATTTTGTGTCCGCGTCAGGCCGCCTCTTTGTCTACCGGCTTGCCTGCCGGCGTCTTTGCGGCACTGCGAATAAAAGCCGTACAACCCGCATCTTCCGCGGCCCCGTATTTACCCCCGAGGTAATCGAAACGCCTCACGCGGCAAGCAATGATAGCGATCATCACCACCTTGATTGGGAGCTCGAAAGTCATGGATCGACGAACTCTTCTGAGGGCAGCCGCATCAAACGCGGTCAGTGCTTGCCTGCTCGCAGGCGTTACCGATAACGCGATGAACGCGCGTGCCGCCACTCTGCCCGCGAAGCCGCGCATTGGGGATTCCATTGAAGCCGCTGACGGCGTGAAACTCGCCTGCACCGATTGGGGCCAAGGCCAGCCGGTCGTCTTTATTCACGCATGGGCGCTTCCGTCGCCGATGTGGGATTATCAGGTCAGCACGCTCGCCGAACAGGGCCTGCGCTGCATCGCCTATGACCGTCGCGGACACGGCCGTTCGAGCAAGCCGAACAGCGGCTATGACTGCGACACACTCGCCGACGACCTGTCCGCGTTGTTGACAGCGCTCGACCTGCATGGCGTGACGCTGGTCAGCCATTCCTTCGGCAGTGCCGAGGTCGTGCGCTATCTGACGCCCACGGCGCGGGCCGGATCGCAAAAATCGTGCTGATCGCCCCGGCGGCGCTTCCGTTCGTGACGAAGACGGCGGACAATCCGAACGGCATTCCCGCCGAGCAACTGGAGTTTTTCCGAACAAAAGTTTTGCGGGAGGATTTTCCGAAGTGGCTGGAGGAGGGCAAGAAGGCCTTCTTTGTCACCGACACTTCTCCAAGCCTGCAGGACTGGGTCAAGGATTTGATGCTAACCACGCCGCTGCCGGTCGCGATCGAAACTAACCGGCGCATCACCGCGACCGATTTTCGCCGGGAATTGGCGGGGATATCCGTGCCGACGCTGATCATTCACGGCGACAAGGATGCCTCCGCGCCGATCGATCTGACTGGGCGACCCGCCGCCGCGCTGATCCCGAAGGCTGAGCTCCGAGTATACGAGGGCGCGCCCCACGGGATCTTCCTGACCCACAAGGATCGTCTCAACGCAGACCTGGTAGGCTTCATCAAGGGGTAGCATCAAACCCATTTGGATCATTCGCTCTCCTGGTTTACTTATCGATCCCCTCAAATGGCGTGTGTTCGCGGAACCGCGTGGCGGATCGCCTCCGCCATGCGGGGTTCGAATTTGAAGGGAACAGGCGATGTTGGATCAGATCAAGGGCGATGAAACGTCATTCCGGCTAGAGGAAGCGACGATTGCTGGTCTGCACGAGGCGATCCGCGCCGGCAAGACCACCGTGGTCGAGGTGGTTCAGCGATATATCGATCGCGCCCGGGCCTATAACGGTGTCGCCTGCCTTCTGCTGACGGAAGATGGCGCCGATGTCCCGCCGGCCGCGGGCGCGGTTCGCGCGCAAGCGCCGCTGCGATTCCCGACAAAGACGGTGAAGGCAGCGACGATCCTGCCAGACCTCGACAAGTACAGCGGGACGCCGCTTGAGTTCGGCCGCATGGAGCCGACGGCCTCGGATGCAAGTGTGTACCAGCAATTCGGCATGATCGTCGGCCAACCGAACGCGGGACAAGTCAACGCGATCGGAACCTTCAACATCCGCGGCGAACGCTCGGTCACCTGCAAGGGCGAGTACGATCTTCATCCATCGAAGGGACCGTTGCCGAAGGGGGCGCCTGCGGTCTGCGAATTCTTCCGGCAGCAGCCGGACGCATTGGAGCGCGCCGCCGAGCTCGATGCACAGTTTGGCCGTAATCCCGATCTCGAGAAGATGCCGATGTACGGCGTCGTGTTCTCGTTCAAAGACTCCTTCGACACCGCCGATATGCGCTCGACCGGCGGAGGCGATGCCGCCTACAATATCGACTTCCCGGCGCGGGACCATCTGCTGGTCCAGCAATTGCGCAGCAAGGGCGCGATCATCTTCGCCAAGGCGATCAACACCGAATACAACGGCCGCGCCGGCGATCCCGGCGGGAAAAACCGCCCCGAGAAAGTGCTCGCCTCGACGCTCGGCTATCAGCGCAGCAGCTGGGGAGGCAACGCGGTCAACCCTTATGACACCACGCGCGCCGCCTCATTGGGTTCGAGTTCGGGTTCGGCGGTATCGGTCAGCATCAATCTGGTGATGGCGAGTCTCGGCGAAGAAACCCGCGCGTCCTGTCGCGGGCCGTCGAACCACAACGCCATCGCGCTGATTCTTCCGCACAAGTCGCTGCTCGGCTTCAACGGTGGTGCGATCGGTGCCGACGTGCATTGCGATCGCACCGGCATTCATGCCCGCACGCTGGTCGACTGCGCCAGGATCCTCGATGCCCTGAGGGACGCCGACAACGGCTATTACGACGCGCGCGATCCGTTTACGAGCGTGCCGCGATCCTCGGTGCTCGAAGGACGTTACGCCAGTTACGCGCAGGTGCCGGGCAGCGCCGGCGCGCTGGCCGGCATGCGGATCGGGGTTATCAGCGAATCCATGATCTACCCGAAGGGTTCGAAAACCGAGCAGCCGATCGTCTCCGCGGCGGCGCGCGAGATCAAGGAGGTGCTCGGCGGGAAACTCGGCGCGACGCTGGTTCAATCCAGCCATGCGTTATGGGAGCGCGACCTTGATTTGGAGGTAATGGCGGTCGACTATACAAATGCGCTGGCGCAGCTCGTTCCGCTGATCATGCCGGACATCCTGTTCCGCCTCGACAACAAGGGACAACCGCTGTTTGCGGATTTCGCCGAGGCGATTGTGCCGACCGAGTTCTTGCCGGGAAAAGTCTTCGGCCGCGGCACGATGCAGCCGATCGATTATTGCGTAGCGATGGCGGAGGGCCGCATCCCTCCGCCGTCCAATCTGGATATTGCGACCATTCAGCAGCAGGAGCTCTCGAATACCTTCAGGTATCATATCTCGCAATATTTGATGCGCCGCGCGGACGATTGGAAGGCGAGGGGTTTTCGGGAAACGCTGTCGGACTGGCAGGCGCTCAACGCGCGATCGAAGTTCTGGGGTGACGATCAGCGCGCGGCCTTCAAGAATTGGGAAGAGGTTTCCGATCCACGCAACAGACTCGACGGCCGGCAGGGCGTCAACGAACGGATCATGCTCCGCGAATTGCTGCGCCGTGCCGACATGATGGTGATCCTGGAGAACAAGCTTGACGCGCTGGTGCGTCTGCACACGCCCTGGGCGCCGGGGTTGATCGGCCATCCCCACCAATACGATATCGCCTCGAACCTGACGCCGGAATCGCTGATGGGACCGAACGCCGGTTTGACCGAAGTGCTGGTCCCGGCCGGCTATGTGAAGGTGACCTACGATCCGGTATTCCGGCTCAGCGACGACGGCAAGCGCTATGTGTCGGCTGCATCGGATGTGGCGACCGAACTGGCCGAGCCGGGGCTGCCCTTTTCGCTGGTATTTCGCTGCGACCCCGGCAAGGAAGATATCGTTCTGAAAATCGCGTCGGCCTATGAGGCAGCCTCGAAGCGGCGGATTCCTCCGCCAGCCTTCGGGCCCATTCCGGCATGATCATCTGAGCCAAATCCAAGTAGGCCATTCGCCGCGCGCCTCAAGCTTGCAAAGATGGCTTGCGGCTGAGGGGCCTGCGCCTCCTGCGAGACCCGCTGTTGCCATGCCGCCACACGGCAACGGCGAAATACGCGCTGGCAGCGTCACCGGTTGACGCGTGCGAACGCCAGGGGTTGGCTGTCACCGGCGAATTCTGCCGGCCGGGATGACGGAAGCGACCAACGCAATCGCCGGTCGTTCCGCCACTTCCTTGTGGAGCCATTGATGATGCGTCATTTTCGTGGTGCAACGCTGGCCGCCGTCACCGCGTTCGGCCTGGGTTCGGGCGCTTGCGCCGCGGACCTTCCGGTCAAGGCGCCGGTCGCGGCAGTGATCGCACCAGCGCCGACATGGACCGGCTTCTATGTTGGCGGCAACATCGGCGGCGCGTGGGGACGCTTCGATAATGCCTACGCGCCGGTCCCCGTATCCAACCCGCCAGGCTTTAGCCCTGAAAATGCCGCTACGATCGCAGCGAACGGATCGAACATCCTGAGCCCCGCCAGTCCGGTGATCGGCATTCAAGCCGGATACAATCATCGAGTCGACTGGGCCGTCATCGGCGTTGAGGCGGATTTCGGCTATCTCGGTTTGCGCGCAAGCACCGGCGGTTCCTTCCGCGTACCGGCTGTCGGTATTCAAACATCCAGCAGTTCGGTCGATGCGCCCTGGCTCTTTACGCTGCGGCCGCGCGTAGGGGTGATGTTTGGTCCAACCCTGCTTTATGCGACGGGAGGTCTCGCCGTCGCCAATGTCAAACTTGACGAAACCAACAGCTTCGAACCCGGAAGGACGTCGGCCGGTTCAGATATCTTGTCTGTTTCAAGGACCCAGTTCGGCTGGACCGCCGGAGCGGGAGTTGAGCATCGGCTCGCCGCCCGCTGGTCGATCAAGGGCGAGTTTCTTCATGTTGATCTCGGACGGCTGAATGCTACCTCCTCGTCGAATTCTCCGTTTCTCGGAAATACGACGCCGATCTTTTATCGCCACTCGCTCAGCTCAACGGCGGAGATTGCCCGAGTCGGGTTCAACTACAAGCTGAACTGAAGCGTCGAGATCACCGGCCGGATCAGCCTGGCGGTCGCGCCCATCAAGCGTTGGTGCTAGCCTCCTCGTTGTCCGCCGCTACCGCCCGCCAACGGGTGGTGCGGCACTTGCCGGGCCGCGTCAGATGATGAATTCCTCCGCTCGTTTCGTTCTGCCGGGAGATCGGGTCACCGCTCATGCCCTCCATGTGGGAGATCGGATCAGCACTGCAGGATTTGAGAAAGAGGCGCTCTCGGCGATCCCGCTTGCGCTTCGGGCTGGGAAGGATGGCGTTGCGGTGCTGTTTCGCTATGGCGCGGTGGTATTCATTGGCATGTCCGCGGAAGTTGAAGCCGCCTTCCTGGAAAGGCTGGCGCCGCGCATTGGCGGCAGGTTGACGCCGCCCGAGGAAGAGACCGCAACCTTCGAGCTTGCGCGCGAGGGCGCGGACCAGGTTGCCGCAGGAGGACCGATCCAGGTTCGCGACCTGTCACTGGAACGGCTTCTTGTCATTTCCGACGTTCTGGCCAAGAGCGTCGTGCTCGCCCATGACGAGCGCCAGGTGGCGAAGGTATTCGAGATCATCGATCCCTTTGTGCGGGAGCTGGCGAGCTCCGGAAAGACCGGCCGAAATCGCCGGGGCATCTTGAAACTCATTGGAGATGCGCTCTTGGTGCAGCACAATGTATCGGGCCGGGTCGCCATCGCCGAGAAGCCGGATGCGCTGTGGGATCGTCCGGATCTGGAGCGGCTCTATGCGCGTCTGGAGGACGAATATGAACTCAAGCAGCGGGTCGACGCGCTCAATCGCAAGCTTGCCGTGGTCGCGGAGACCGCCAACACGCTTGCCGACATCATTGATACAAGGCGCTCGCTTCGTCTCGAAATCGTCGTCGTGCTGTTGATCGCGTTCGAGATCGTGATCGGCTTCTATCAGATCTACGTCGCGCAACCGGGCCATTGAACATGATCGCGACGCGCCGCGACCGCCATGCGAGGCCGCTTGCGAAGGGCAGGGGCGTGAAATGAATCCGCGACTGTTGCTCAGCGTGGCGCTGATCGCCGTTCTCTTTTGCTTCTGGATCGTTCTGACCAAGCCGATATGCGGGGATGGTTTCGCCGCTTCCCTCGGCACGCATTTTGCCTGGACCTGCGTGGCCGATGGCGGCTAGCCGCGGTTTGGGTTCGCGTTGGTCGTGAGGGAAAACCGGTTCCCACTTTTCCGGAACGTGCTCTAACAGCCACAATAGGCTTGCTAGTACCCTTTGCTTTCCGAAGTTCGTTTGCGAAGATGTGGAGCCGGATCACGAACTTCGGTTACTAGTCACAGGTCAGAACGATCTTCCCCTCCATGGTGCCCGTGGCCAGCAATTCGAGCGCCTTGCTTGCCTCTTGTAACGGCAACACCGCTGAGATGACGGGCTCGATGTTTCCCCGCGCCACCAGCGCCAGGATCTTGGGCAAGTCCTCGAGAAAGGGCTTCTTGTCCTTTCGGTATAGCAGCGAGATGCCATAGAAGGTGCCGCGGCGCCCGCGCAGGCGGCTACCTGCAAACACATCGAAGAACATCCGCGCCTGCGCCAACGCGCCATCGACCGCCATGAAACCGTAGCCGACAACCCTGCCGCCGCGCCGTACCGCGCGGACGCATTTGTTGATATTGGCACCGCCAATCGCATCGAAGGCGACGTCGACGCCACAAGGTTCATGCGCGCGGACGAGGCGGTCGATCGGCCCAGCCCGATAGTCGATCGGGGTGGCGCCGAGCTTGGCAACGAGGGCGTGCTTCCTCAACGAGGCGGCGCCGTAGGTTTTGACGCCGGCGAGCTGCAACAGTTGCAGGATCGCGGTTCCGACGCCGCCGCCCGCGCCGGTGACGAGCGCGCTCTCGCCGGCTTGCATCTTCGCTACGCGATGGATCATTTGCCATGCGCTGACGTGGTTCAGAATGACGGCGGCGGCCTCAACCTCGGAAACCTCATCGGGGATGGGCACGAAATGCTCCGCGCCGCGGACCAGGAATTCGGCAAATCCGCCATGCACGGTCAGCGCGGCGACGCGCTGTCCGATATGAAAGCCGCTCACGCCGTCGCCGATTGCCTCGACGATGCCGGCAATCTCGTAACCGCCGACGACAGGCAATTTGGGCGCGAAGGCGTAGCTTCCCGCCAGCATGGCGAAGTCGGTCGCGCCGATGCCGCAGGCGCGTACACGAACGCGCAATTCGCCGGCGCCCGGCGGGACAAGTGGCAAACTAACCTGCTGTAGCACCTCCGGCCCGCCCGGCCGCTTGATCATCATCGCACGATAGGTGGTCGTCATGGCGCGTCTCCGTGAAGCGGTTCGTTGCGCCGGATTATGGCGATCGCCGTACTAAATGAAATTGCATGAATGCGTATCTATGTTATACGTTTTTGTATGGCGCAGGGCGAGCCCGGCTGGGAGCTGTACCGCACGTTTCTGGAAGTGGTCCGCGACGGCAGCCTGTCGGGCGCGGCGCGAAAGCTCGCGCTGACGCAGCCGACGGTCGGGCGTCATATCGATGCGCTCGAAGCTTCGCTTGGACTGTCGCTGTTTACCCGCTCATCGCAGGGGCTGAGGCCGACGCCGGCCGCGCTCGACCTGGTCGGCCATGCCGAGACCATGGCGGCGGCTTCGGCTGCGCTGCGCCGGACCGCTTCAGGCGGCGCCGCGGCCGATCGCGGCACGGTCCGCGTTGCCGCGAGCGAGATGATCGGATGCGAGGTGTTGCCGGCGATTTTGGCGAGCTTTCGCGACCGCCGTCCTGGCATCACGCTGGAGTTGGCGCTCAGTAACCGCAACGAAGACCTGCTGCGGCGGGATGCGGACATTGCCGTGCGCATGGTTCGTCCCCGGCAAAAGTCGCTGCTCGCCCGCCGCATCGGCAAGAGCGCGATCGGATTTTATGCGCATCGAAACTACGCGGAGAAATACGGCCTTCCGAAAGAGATCGCGGAGCTCGAGAAGCATTGTCTCATCGGCTTTGACCGCGACGATCTGGCGCTTCGCGGTCTCGGCGAACTGCCACAGCCGGTGACGCGCGACAATTTCGGCTTCCGTTGCGACAGCGATCTCGCCCAGTTCGCGGCGCTGAAGGCGGGTGTCGGCATCGGCGGCTGCCAGCACAACATCGCCCGGCGCTTTCCGGAACTGGTCCCGGTACTGGCAAGGGCGATCCGCTTCGAGCTCGAAGTGTGGGTGGCGATGCATGAGGACATGCGGTCGACGGGGCGGGTGCGCCTGCTATTTGATCACCTCGCGGCCGGGCTGTCGACCTTTGTCCGCGGCGTTCGCGCCGCCAGCTGATTCGCATCAGAGCGGATGCCCGCCCGGCTTGCGGATCAGCCAATATTAACGTAATCCACAGCGCCATCGGAGACAAAAAAACTAATAACGATAAACCTGATTCGGGCGCTAAGGTGGCCAGTGGCAGTTCGGGGGGACGACATGACGCATCCTTTACTTCTCAACCCGTTTCATTCGAAGCAGGAGCCGGTTCAAAACGTCGATCGGCGCGTGATCCGATCCACACGATCGACGCCCGTCTGCGCCAACTGCCGCTCCGACGACATCATTTCTCACGCGACCGTCCAGTGGAGCAACGAAGCGCAGGAATGGGAGCTTGCCAACACCTTCGCGCAACCAGCGCACTGCAACCGCTGCGGCGGTCCATGCGAGATCGTCTGGCTGCCGCTCAACTAGAGCTCGCCTCTGGGGCGCCAGGTCGCCTCTGCGCGGGCGCGATCGTGGATTCCCTCCAATTCCGCTCGCGGCCCAGCCAAACTCTCGCTGGGTGGGACGAGCTAATACTGGCTGCGATCCAGGACCGGAGCCTGGGGCGGCGGGGCCATCTGTGCCTCTCGGGCGGCCTGACGTTCGGCTTCAACCGCCTGGCGCACTTCCTTGGCGCTCGATAGCGCCTTGCGAATATTTCTGTCTTCCGAATTGTTGTCGAACGTAATCAGCCGATTGCAGTACGCGCAGTTGGTTTGAAGCCCATTGCGGATTCGCTGCGCACGCTCGCGAAATACCTGCGAGCATTTCGTGCATTTGATTTTGACTTTTTCATCGATCATGAATTGGCCCTGAGTGCAAAAACCGCAGCCTGCGCGCGAAAGACTTAAGGGCCAGTTCGAGCACTTGCTAAAAATCGAAGGAGATAAGGCGGCCAGGAAGGGTAAAGGCCCGCCGACGGCCGGGGATGAGGACGCGAAGATGCAATCGGTTCCACACGCTGTGGCCCACAGGGAGATAGGCATTATGGAACCGCTCCTGCCATTCCGCCGTGCCGACTTCAGGTCATGGTAGCGAATTCTTAACGATGAAAGCTTTCCCCGCAGCGGTCCGGTATCGAACAACCTTTTTAACACCGTTGGACCGATATGCTTTCCGCCCTCATGGCGCCCTCTACTCGGGCGGGCCTTGCTGGCCTTCAAACCAGCATCAGGATCAGACGATGCGCGCAAACGATTACCCGCTGGTCGAAAGCCCGGATTTCCTGCTGGCAGCTCTCGAGCGGGCGAGCGATGCCGTCGTGATCGCCGATAGCGATTTTCGCGTGAGCCATTTCAACGCGGCGGCCGAATTGATCTGGAAGCTGGATCGCGCCGATGTGCTCGGTTGTCATGTCAGCTGCCTGGGACTGAAGGACCTGCCGCAGCATCTCGTTGCGGCGCCAGCCTCAGCTCACGCGGGCGGTGACGAGGTCGCCCCGGGACAAAACTCCGAGATTACGATCGAGCGCAAGGACGGCAGCCGCCTTCGCGCCATGCTGTCGCTTTCGCGCATCGAGGCCGGCGGTCAAAGCCGCACCGTCGCATTAGTTCGCGACATCACCACCGAGGTCGACCTGCGGGAAAAACTGGCGCTGCTCACTTTGATCGCCGACGGGACCAACCGCGCGGTGGTGGTCACCGACCGAAGATTGACGACCCTCTACACCAACGGCGCGTTTTCGCGAATGTTCGGCTATTCCCTCGAGGAGGCGAAAGGGCGGCCGGTGAACGAGCTGCTGGCGGGTCGGCATACCAGCCGCCGCGCGCTGGCGCGGCTGCGAAGATTGATCGACAAAGAGGGCGGCGGCGAGGAGGAAATCCTAAGCTACGACAAGAACGGCGACGAAATCTGGATTTCGGCGAGCGTACGGGCTTTCCGCAACGATCGCGGGCGGGTCAAGTACGTTTGCGCCCTCTTGACCGACGTCACCGAGACCAAGCAGTTGCGCTCGCTGCAGCAGCTGATCATGAACGCGTTGGCCGATGAAATCCCGATCACCGAAATCGCCGACCAGCTTTGCAGGCGCGTCGAGCAGCTCGCGCCCGATGTCGTTTCCTCGGTGCTCCACGTCGATGATTGCGGGCTGATTCATCCGCTGGGCAGCCCCAGCCTGCCCGATCACTTTTCGAGCGCGGTGGATGGCGTCGCGATCGGGCCCGATGTCGGCTCCTGCGGATCTGCGGCATTTTACGGCGAGCCGGTGCTGGCGATCGATATCGACACCGATCCACGCTGGCAGCCGTTCAAGGCAGTGCCGCTTGAGCTTGGCTTGCGCGCCTGCTGGTCCACGCCAATCAAGGCCAAGGATGGTCGCGTGATCGGAACCTTCGCCTTCTACTTCAGAGAATGTCGCCCGCCGAGCCGCTGGCACCAGCGCATCGTCGACGCCTGCGTGCATCTCGGGGCGGTCGCGATCGAACGCAAGGAAGCCCAGGCCCAGATCGCGCGGCTTGCCTATTACGATGTGTTGACCGGCTTGCCGAACCGCTCGCACCTGCGGGATCTGATCTCGCACGCGATCGAGGCCTGTCCCGCCGGCAAAAACGTTGCGCTGGCGTTTCTCGACGTCGATAATTTCAAGGACGTCAACGACACGCTCGGACACTCGGCCGGCGACGAACTGTTGGTCCAGTTCGCCCAACGCCTGCGCGCGCAAATCCAGCCGGGCGACATTCTGGGACGTCTGGGCGGCGACGAATTCGTGGTGATCCTGCCGAACCGCGATGCCGCCGAAGCCGCCCGCGTCGCCTCGCGGATTACCGCGGCCCTGGTCATGCCGCTCAAGATCGGAACCAGAGAGGTGCCGATGTCCGCCAGCATGGGCATCAGCATCTATCCGGACAACGCGACCGACATCGATTCCCTGATCCAGCAGGCCGACGCGGCGATGTACCAGGCCAAACGGGCGGGACGTTCAACGCATCGCTTCTTCAGCGCCGAGATGAGCGGGCTTGCCAAGCACAGGCTGGTCTTGAGCGCGGCCCTGCGCAACGCGATCGCTAATGATGCCCTGAAGTTGCATTATCAGCCGCAGATCCGCACCATCGACGGCGCCATCCACGGCGTCGAGGCGCTGGCGCGCTGGCATGATCCGGTGCTCGGCGAGGTTTCGCCTGCGAAGGTCGTACCACTCGCCGAAGAGTGCGGACTGATCGAGCAGATCGGCTTGTGGTCAATTCGCGAGGCCTGCCGGCAAATGGCGGAGTGGCGTGCGTCGGGTCTCGATATCCCCTCTGTGTCGGTCAATCTGTCGCCCATCAATTTCCAGAAAGCGAATCTGGCAGCCTCGGTCGCCGAGATCCTCGCGGACCACGGTCTGCCGGCGGAAGCGCTCATGCTCGAGATTACCGAAGGCGTGATCCTGAACGAGCGTTCGGTCGCGATCGAAACCATGGACGCGGTTCGCAGGCTGGGGGTCGGACTGTCGCTGGACGATTTCGGAACGGGTTATTCGAGCCTCAGCCGGTTGACGCAACTGCCAATTCGCGAGCTCAAGATCGATCGCAGCTTCATGCGCGATATCGAGACGGACCCCTTGGCGCGGGCGATCGTTACCACCGTGGTTCGCGTTGGCCAGAGCTTGCAGCTCGCCGTCGTCGCCGAAGGCGTCGAAACCGATGGTCAGCGCAATCTGCTCAGCGAACTTGGATGCGACGTCGTGCAGGGATTTCTCTACGCGCCCGCGCTGTCACCTACCGCTTTCGGGCGTTGGCTGCTCGACCATAGTGCCAGGCGCGCGAGCGCGATGCTGAGAAGCATCGGCAAGTCCCTGTCGCAGCCGCCGGCCGGGACCTCGCCCCGCGTCGCTTCCACCGTCCGGCTGAGTTAGGCCCTCCGTCCTGGATAACTCCCGCGTAATTCTCTGATTTGAAATAAAATTCTCGGGGAACTCGGGATTGCGGAGCGAGCAATCGATTGCCGCGATCCGGCCCCTGAGCCCCGGTGTTTTCGCCGCAGCAGTTGTTTAACCATTGCCATTTATAAAGGGCGTAACTGTCTTGAAACTACCATGGGGTCCCTATGTCGGGAGCCAAGCCACCGCGTCTGTATCAGCGAGTTCGGCCCACGAGTCCTGCGGCCAGCAGGGCCCAGATCATCGTGAGCCCGAAGTCGCCTGTGGTCGCCTGCAAATTGGTCGACTACTCCAAGGGCGGCGCGTGCCTCGAAATATTTCCGATGGTTACGCTGCCGGAGCGCTTTGAGCTCCTCCACGGCAATGTCAGAAAAAAAAGCCGCATCGTTTGGCGGCGGGGCATACGCATAGGCGTGGCCTTCTGACTGGCGTTCCTCTCTCTCGGATAGTCTGGAGCCGGCGACGACGCCCGAAAACTGGCGCGGACGACCGAGACTGACTTCGGCGTTTCAAAAAATTACGAGAAATTACCGACCGAACGCGCGGCGCTTGCAGCGTCTCGGCTGCAATAAACATTTCTTTAATATGGTTTGCCGGGGGCGGGAGTAGACTTGGGTGCGACGCGGTCCCGCACCGCAAGTACTCAACTCAATCACCGGGAGTAGTTACGATGCGGCGTCGCGTCGGCGTTTGGCTTTTCACCTTAGTTCAATGAAAAGGAGAAATAGCATGACGAAATTTAGTTTTATTGGCGCTGCCGTTGTTCTTTCCGCGCTGACTGTGCCGGCAATGGCGCAGCACAGGGTCATCCACTCCAACTCCTACGCCCAAATCGGCGTTTGCCCGGGCCACGAGCCGGGAAATCCCTATACCAAGGAGGAGGATTATATAGCCTGGAGCGGCTGGCGGGCCCGAGGCGGTTGGGATGACCGCAACGACTACAATTGTCTTCCCAACGGCCGTGTGCGTTATCCAGCCGTGGGATTCTGACGGCGGTCAAAACGGCGAGGCGGAGAAGCCGAGCGGCTGCACGACGTCGTAAGATGCTTTGGTCAGCGGCACCGCGTAGTTGACGGTGAGCGCGCCGAACGGCGAGGCCCAGGTCAGGCCGGCGCCGACCGACGAGCGCACGAGGTTGGCGTTGGCCAATTGCAGCGATTGCGTGGAGCCTGGGAACGTGGTCGGTCCGCTGTAGCGAAACACGCTGCCGGCATCGACGAAGGCGATCGCCTTCAGGCCGTATTCGTTGGGCGCGCCGGGGATGTTGCTCTGCAACTCCGCCGTCGTCGCCCAGTACATGCTGCCGCCGACATTGTCCATCGTCGTGCCGGGCGTGAGATCGCGCGGGCCGAAGCCGTTGGGCGAAAATCCCCGCACCATGGTCGGGCCGCCGAAGAAGCTGTCGATCAGCGGCACCTGTTTGCCGCCCCAGCCGGTGACGTAGCCGCCTTGCCCGCGCGCCAGGGCCACCACGTCGGCAGTGACCTGGTGGTAGTAGCGCAGATCCTCAGAGGTCCGCAGGAACCTCACATCGCCGCCGAGGCCGGCGAGATCCTGCCGGAGCTGCGAATTGATGCCGCTGGTCGGCGCCTTGTTGTTGTCGAGCGTAGAGTAGGTGGCGGTGGTCCCGACCGCGGACACCCATTGGGGTCCGGCGAGCGCCGCCTGCTGGATTGCGAGCGAGGGGCTTGCCGCAAGCGACGCCGGATCGAGGGTGACGGTCTGCCGCGAGATCGAATAGCGCCACTGCATGCCAAGCTGCTCGGTCAGCGGCGTGCCGATCAGCATCATCGCGCCGTATGTTTCGCTACCATAGGACTGGTAGCTGTTGGAATCGGTTTGCTTGGCGAAGAGCTCGACGCCCGCGGAAACTCTGCCGAAAAAATACGGGTCCGTCGCCGACAGATCGACGCCACGGCTGTATTGGCCGTAGCTGAACGCGGATTTGAGCGCCACGCCGGTGCCCATGAAGTTGCTGTCACCAAGCTTGACCTCGGCCAGAAATCCATCGACCGTCGAGTAGCCGCCGGCGATGTTGAAATCGCCGGTCTGCTGGTCCACCACCTCGACATCAAGAATGACGCGGTCCGGCACCGAGCCGGGTTTCGCCGTGATCTTGACGGTCTTGAAGTAGTTGAGGTTCTTCAGGCGCCGCTCGGCGCGGTCGATCAGCCCCTTGTTGTAGGCATCGCCTTCGGCGATGTCGAATTCGCGCCGGATCACGTAGCCGCGGGTACGGCTGTTGCCGTGGATGTCGATGCGCTCCACATAGGTCCGCGCACCTTGCTCGATTTCAAGCGCAACATCGATGCGCTTTGCGCCGGCATCGCGGGTGGCGCGCGGGGCGACATGGGCGAAGGGATAGCCGAGCCTGGCAAGCTCGATCGAGATCACATCGTTGGTCTTGTCGAGCGCGGTGCCGTCGAATATCCCACCTCGCCGCACCAGCAGCAGGCGGCGCAGTTTCTCGCCATCCAGTCCCTCCACATGGCAGACCACATCGATGTCGCCGAAACGGTAGAGCGCACCTTCGTCGATGGTGAAGTTCAGCGTGAAGCCTTTTGTCGCGGGGTCGTATTCGGCGACCGCCGAAGGCACGCTGGCGTCGGCATAACCCTTGCTGCGGTAGTAGATCCGCAATTGCTCGCGATCGGCGGCGACGAGGTCGGGATCGTAGACGTCGCCGCCGGTCAGGAAACTCCATGGCCTGGTGGCCGAAGTCTTGATGACGGCAGCGAGCTGCCGCTTGCCGAACGCCTTGTTGCCGACGAAGTTGATCTGCCGCACCGGCGTTCTCGCGCCCTCCGTCACCACATACACAAGGTCGATGCGGTCGTTGCCGCGGTCGATGATCTCGGGCTTCACGCCGACGTCGTCGCGTCCGACATGACGATAGGCTTCCATGATGCGGCCGACGTCGGACTGCACGACGGCGCGCTGCAACGTGCCGCGTGGCTTGGATTCGACCGCGGCGGCAAGTTCACTATCCTTGATCTTCTTGTTGCCTTCGAAGGCGACACGGTCGAGCACCGGGGCCTCGTGAAGACGCACCACCAGTCCCGCGCCGGCGCGCTCGATGGTTAGCTGGTCGAACAGGCCGGTCGAAAGCAGCTCTTTGAGCGCGGCATCGCACGCGGCTCCGTCGAAGCGCCCGTCCGCTCCCGCATGGAAATAGGAACGCACCGTCTCGGCGTCGACGCGCCGATTGCCCTCGACCGCAATGGCCTCGCGCGCCTTCGCGTCGACCTCGCGCCCCGGCGTCGTCGTCTCGGCCGCGAGGGCTGGCGCGGAAGAAAGCGCAAGCGCTGCGATCAGAAGCGCGCGCGCGGCACTCGACCGCATGCGTCGCTCCTGCGACGCCAAACATGACCTTATCCTCGGCCTCATCAAGTCCCGCCTGTTATCCCACTTGCCCGATACAATCGAAGGCGGGCTGAGGGGCGAAAGAATGTCGGCGGTGGGGTGAGATGCCGCCTTAAGCATTAACGGTTTGCCACAATTTCGACGCAGCCGCGGACGACCTGTTCCCGAAATTGTCGCATAGCCGCTTCAAATGAAATCTAGCGATGGAGGTGGAAGCGTTCGCGTTTGGGAGCATCACATGCGTTTCGCAGTTTTCGTCGCGGCTCTGGTCGTGCTGGTTCAGCCGGTATCAGCCGGCGCCGCCATCACGCCGGAGATCGATCCGCGCGCGTCACTGAGCGTAGTCCAGCAGTGGATCTACAACTACCGCGCCAAGCCCGATTACGCCCATATCCCCGCCGCCGTGCGCGTGTTGTTTCAGTCGCAAACCTTCAGGGAGCCGGAGAATGCCGGCATCTATCTCGGCTTCATCGCAGGTGCGATCGGATCGAACCCGGCCCGGGCCGAGCAACTGGTCAACAGCTTCTTTCCGGTCAAGCCCGAGGACGAATGGGTGATCGTGCGCGCCATCGCCTTTTCGGGGTTGCCCGACTGGCGCAATCTGCTGCGCAAGGTCGCGCCGAAGATGCCGGGGCGCAGAGTGATGATCGACAGCTACCTCGCCGGCACGCTGCCGACTTTGACCGAGATTCCGCTCGAAGAAACCAAGCCTGGCATGCTCGACAAGCTTAAGGGCGCGTTCACGAAAAATCCTTTTGCCAAGGACGACAAGAAGCTGAAGATGAATCAGACCTTCGCCGGCAATCAGGATCTGCTCGATTCGCTATGGGGATATTATTTCGCTACCGGCTCCTATACCCCGATCCTGCGCATCGTTGCGATGCTGCCCTGGAGCAAGAGCCGCGATACCGTCGACAAGCTGACGGTCGGCAACATGGCGCGCTATACGCTGGCAAGTTATGCGGTGCGCGATGCGGGCTTGCGCGAATATCTGCGCAGCGAACTCTCGGTGCAGCCGGCGGCGGTCAAGGTGCCGCTTGGCGAGGTGGTCGAGGCGGCCGATACCGTGCAGCTCGGCGCGGTGCGCAAGGACGCGCTGGCCGCGGTCGACGAACTCAAGACCAAGGGCTCGGATTCCCGGCGCAACCTCGACTTCTGGGGTCAGGTCGGCGTCGGCGCGGTTGCGCTCGGCTGTGTCTCGGCGGCCGCCCTCGGCCAGATCGCAATCGGCATCCCCTGCGTGATCGGCGGCTCGGCCTCGCAGGGACTATTGTCGTTCTGGGAAAAGCAGCAGTGAGGGGCCGCCGACAAGTACCGCGGCCTCTGGCTTAAGACCGTTTAGTGGATCACGCCGGCGAGGCGATGGGCTTGTCCTTCCCCAGGATATAGGTGGCCACTATCCGGGACTTCTTGTCGCCGTTCTTGCCGCCCGCATGCGGCGTGTTGGCCGGGATAATGATGGCATCGCCCGGCTTGAAGGACTTGGTCGGCTGCCCCTCGATCGGCAGATCGAAGCCGCCTTCGAGCATATAAGCGGATTCGATTCCGGGATGGGTATGCCGCCCGATGGTGACGCCGGCCGCGATTTCGATATTCCACCAGCAGCGTGACATATCCCGGCGCTGGGCGTCGGTCTGCGACAAGATTTTTCGTGTGACCCCCGGCGTCGCTGCGGTCGGTGTCTGCGCCGATGCGTCGGGCGCAGCAAATCCTGTGATGGCGCAGAGCGCGCAGGATGCAAAGCCGGTAAAGCCTCGGCGTGTCAGCATAATGAACCTCCCTTTGCCCGGATCGATGGCGGCCGGGCTCGCCTAGTGTGGACCGGCTTTTCTGCGCCGGTTCTGCGCAAAGCAGCCGGACGCGAGTGTCCCTGGCAAGCGGCAACGGCAAATCGCGGGCCCGTGCAGCCGGTATCGGTCGTCGTGCAACGAATCGTGCGCTCGCCACCGGCCCGCAAAGTGCTAGTCTTCGCCGCAACTCAACCGGTGAGGGCGCCATGGGCTTCATTTCCTTTCCCGTATTGCTGGTCATCCTCTATGTCCTGATTTCGCTTCGCGTGCTCAAGCAATATGAACGCGGTGTGGTGTTTCTGCTCGGCAGATTCGCCGGCGTGCGCGGCCCCGGGCTGACGCTGATCTTCGTTCCGTTCCAGCAGATGACGCGGGTGTCGCTGCGCACGGTCACCATGCAGATCCCCTCGCAGAAGATCATCACCAAGGACAACGTCTCGATCGATATCGCGGCGGTCGCCTATTATCACATCACCGACCCGGAAAAGGCCGTGATCGCCATCGAGAACGTCTACAACGCGATCAACCAGATCAGCCAGACCACGGTGCGCAACGTGGTCGGGCGCTTCAGCCTCGATCAACTGCTGTCGGACACCGCCAGCATCAACGACCAGATCAAGAACGTCATCGACCTCCACACCGAGCCGTGGGGCACCCAGGTGACGGCGGTGGAGATCAAGGACATCACGCTGCCGGAGAACATGCAGCGGGCGATGGCCAAGGAAGCCGAGGCCGAGCGCGAACGCCGCGCCAAGATCGTCGCCGCCGAAGGCGAATACCAGGCCGCCGTCAAGCTCGGCCAAGCGGCCGATATCATCACCCAACATCCGGTGGCGCTGCAGCTGCGCACCTTGCAGACGATGGCGGAAATCTCGATCGAGAAGAATTCCACCATCATCTTCCCCGCCCAGTTCATGACCACGGTCCAGGACGCGATCGCGCTCTTGGCCAAGGATTCGGCGTCGAGATAGGACGAGCATCCGGCGCGCTCGAGAGGCAGACGCATGAAACGACGAAATTTCATCGGGCTTGCTGGCGGTGTCGCGGCGTGGCCGCTCGTTGCCCGGGCGCAGCGTCCGTCCGTTCCGGTCGTCGGATTTCTTGGCTCAACCTCGCCTGAGGGCTACACCACCTTCTTCAGTGGATTTCAACGAGGTCTAAAGGAGGCAGGGTTCGTCGACGGGGACAATGTCACAATCGTTTACCGCTGGGCGGAGGGACAGTATGACCGGCTGCCGGGGCTTGCCGCCGATCTGGTCTCCCGCCACGTTTCCGTGATCGCTGCCACCGGCGGCTTGCCTTCATCGCTCGCCGCCAAGCACGCAACCGAGACGATCCCCATTGTTTTCATATTGGGGAGCGATCCTGTGAAGTTTGGTCTGGTTTCCAGTCTTAATCGGCCGAATGGCAACGTCACGGGCGTGACACTGTTTGCCTATCTGCTGGACGCCAAGCGTGTCGAATTGATGCACGAACTTGTGCCCGGCGCTTCCGTGATTGCCTTGCTCGTCAACCCGAACAATCCTGCTCAAGCTGCGGCGCAACACGTAGAGGTCGAAGCGGCCGTGCAAAGTTTTGGACAACAACTCGTTGTCTTGAAGGCGGGCACGGAGAGTGAAATCGATTCGGCGATTGCCGGGGTTGCCGAGAAAAAGGCAAGCGTGCTCCTTGTCAGCGCCGATCCGCTGTTTCTCACTAGACGCGATCAGATTGTCGCGCTCGTGACGCGCCATGCGATTCCGTCGATTTATGAATGGCGGCAGTTTGCCGAAGCGGGCGGGCTGATGAGTTACGGGATCGACCTCGTCGATGCCTACCACCAGGCCGGCGTTTACGCGGGCAAAATTTTAAACGGCGCAAAGCCCGGCGATTTGCCTGTCTTGCAGCCGACCAAATTTGAGTTCGTCATCAATCTCAAGACCGCAAGAACACTAGGCCTTACCGTACCCAACACCATGTTGGTGGCCGCCGACCAGGTGATCGAATAGGCAGGGCCTTGCTCGTATCCTATAGCGGCTTCTCTTGCGCTTGCATCGGCCTTCCCGCGAACGGCACGAGCAAAAGGCCGATCAGCGCCACGATCGCGAGCAGGGTCCAGGCTTCGTTGACGGAAAACGCGAACGCCGCTCTCTCGACCATCGGGCGGACATAAGCCTCGATGGCAGCATCCGAGACATTGGGCGGCGGGTGGGTGAACAGCTGCACGTCGAGTCCGATCGCCTGCGCCGCGCTGATATCGCCGTCGAGCAGCCGGTCGCGCAAGGCCTCGCCATGACCGATCGTGCGCCCATAAAGAATCGTATCGATCAGCGCGATGCCGATCGCCCCGCCGAGGTTTCGCATCAGGTTGAACAGACCGCTGGCGTCGGGCACGTCCGCAGCCGTCAACGTGCCCAGCGCCAGCCGGGTCGGCGGCAACAGGCAGAACATGATGGCGATGCCGCGCAGCACCTGTGGCCAGAACATCTCGCCGAAATCGGCGACACGGCTCTGGAACGCGCTCAAGCCGAGGCCGAGCGCGAACAGGGCAAAGCCCGCCGCCGACAATTTGCGCGGATCAAGCCGGCTTTCCAGCGCACCCGCGATCGGTGCCGCCGCCAGTTGCGCGACGCCGGTGACGAGCATGATGGTGCCGATCTCGAAGGCGTCGTGACGCCGCACATAGGCAAGGAAGACCGGCATCAGGTAGACCGAGCCGAACAACCCGACCCCGAGGCAAAAACTCAAGGCGCAGCCGATTGCAAACGAGCGCGCGCGCAAGGTCGAAAGCTCGACCACGGGATGGGCCGCTTTCAGCGTTCGCCGTGCGAAAATGGTGGCAGCCCCAGCGCTCACGAGAAACAGCACAAGGCAGGGCGGCGAAAGCCAGCCCTCCTGCGGGGCCTGTTTCAGGCCGATCTCGAGGGCGGCGAGCGCGCTTGCCATCAGCGCCAGCGACGTTCGGTCGAGCTTGGTCAATTCGGCCAAATTGGTTTTCTTCGCCGGCAGCAGGAACGGCGTGGCGGCGGCTGCGAGGAGCCCGGGGGCGATGTTGATCAGGAACAGCCAGTGCCAGGACCAGGCCTCGGTGATCCAGCCGCCGACCACGGGGCCGACCGTCGGCGCCAACACCGCCATGATCCCGGCCATGGTGGTGGCGATCGGGTGCTGCGGGAGCGGAAACAGCAGGAACACCGCGGAAAACACCGCCGGGATCAGCGTGCCGCCGGCAAAGCCCTGAAGCACGCGGAAGAAGACCAGCGTCGCAAAATCGAAGCTCGACGCGCAGCCGATCGAGGCCGCCGTGAAGAGGCTGATGGAGCCGACGAACAGCCAGCGCAAGGTCAATACGCGCGTCAGCCAGCCGGTCAGCGGAATGGCGATGATTTCCGCGATCAAATAGGCCGTCTGAATCCAGCTCATCGCATCGCGCGAGATATCAAGCGCAAGCTGGATCGCGGGCAATGAGGTTGCGACCACCTGAATGTCGAGGATCGCCATGAACATGCCGAGGCACATCAGGATAAAGCCGAGCCACGTCGCGGCACGGGCGTCATCCGGCGCCGTCATCGCTTCGCTCATGGTGCGGCGCGTGCGATCGTCTCGCGCGAGGCCTTAAGCGCCCGGTCTTCGGCGCGAATGCGGATGAACAGAACCGCTGAATTGAGGAGCGTGAACAAGGCGGCGAGCCAGGGCAGGCCAAGGGCGAGCGGCAGCACCGCGATTTCGCCGGCCACCACCGCATAATTCGGATGCGAGAGATACCGGTAGGGACCGGCCTTCACCAGCGGTTGTCCCGGCAGCACGATGATCCGGGTCGTCCATCGCGGCCCAAGCGTTCGAATCACCCAGAAGCGCAGGCCCTGCAGCACAAGATAGGCGATCAACGCTGGCGTATGGACCGGCGTCTCGTGCCCGAACACCCACAGCGCGATCAGCCAGGTCGCATGCACGGCGACCATCAGCGGATAATGCCTTGGGCCCACTTCGACGGCGCCGCGGGCCATCAGGGCGCGCGTATTGTAGTGTGAAAGGACGAGTTCTCCGGCGCGCTGGGCGGTGACAAGCCCAAGGATGAACTCGGCGGATGTCACGCGGCGTGCCGCAGTGAAACGCAGCTTGCGGTGAAGCCGGGCCCGAGCGCCGTCAACAGCGAGCGGAACGGCAGCCCCTTGGCGCGGGCGCGCTCGAGAATGAACAACACGGTCGGCGCCGACATGTTGCCGTAGTCGGCGATCACTTCGCGTTCATGCTCGAGCGTTCCCTGGTCGAGGGAGAGCGCGGTCTCGATCGCGTGGATTACCTTGGCGCCGCCGGGATGGCAGATGAACTTGTCGATCTCGGCGATGGAGAGCTGCATGCGCGCCAGGATCTTCGTCAATGCGGGTTTGAGTCGTTCAGTGACGAATTCGGGGACGGTACGGCGAAGAATGACGCCAAAGCCCAAGGGATCGACGCTCCAGCCCATGACGTCCAGCGTGTCTGGCCAAAGGTGCTCGCCGGTATGCTCGATCCGGGTGGCGCCGCCGTCGCCCGCCCGCAGCACAATCGCGGCGGCGCCATCGCCGAACAGGCTGGTGGCGATGATGTTGGCCTTGGTCAGTTCGTCGAGCCGGAGCGCGAGCGAGCAAAGCTCGATCGTCACCAGCAGCACATTGGTGCCGGGCCGTGCCTGGGCGAGCCGCGAGGCAATCGACAGGCCCGAAGCGCCGCCGGCGCAGCCAAGCCCAAACACCGGCACGCGCGAGACGTCGGATCGAAAACCCATCCGGCGGTGCACGCGCGCGTCGAGGCTCGGCGTTGCGATGCCGGTGGAGCAGACGGTGACGACGGTGTCCACATCGGTCGCCATCAGGCCGGCATCGGCCAACGCCTTGCTGGCGACGTCGACGAACAGCGCTTCCGCGCCTTCGAGAAACGCCTCGGTGCGCTCCGGCCAGCCCCGCGGTTGAAGATACCACTCGAACGGTTTGACGCCGTGGCGCTTGACGATGCCGGTGTTGGCAAAAATGCTCGCGAACCGCTCGTAGTCGGGAAAACGGCTGCCGAATATGTCCCATGCCGCAGCCAGAACGTCCTTCTGCAAAAAGGTGTGGGGAGGAACCGAGGTCGCCAGGGAGAGAAGGGCAGCCGCGTGCATTGATTGAGATCTTTCGCTCGCTTTCCGTAATGATGGGAACAGCGACCGGGATCGTTTATTTCAGCGTCTTGGCGCAGGCGGGTCAATAAATAGTGAGAGAAAGACCGCAAGGCGCGCGTCGATGCATCGATCGCATCGATGGAAGCGCGGACGGAACGAGCCGTGCAGTGAAAATGCAGGGGACTCCGGCCGCCGAGCTGGGATCAAGGGGAGATCCGGCACACGCGCAAATTCCGCCACACCAAGCAATAAATGTTGGGGATTTCTCGCGCCAAAGCGGCTTGTCGGGGGGGCGGCACTTTGCCTTGCCGGTGGAGTTGTTCCTTGGCATACTTTCAACTCGGCAAGCCGGCGCGAATGGCCGCTTAAAGGCGAAAGATGAAAAATCGCACCTCTTTTTCGGAATTGAGCAAGAAGCTTGGATATCCGTCCAGCGAAACGATCGAGGGCTTGCGGCTATTGAAAGCATTCATCAAGCTTACGCCCTCGCAACGCACTGAAGTCATCGATCTGGTCGAGCGGCTCGCCACCGATCCCGCGCCGGTCCCCGGCGGCGTCAACGGCCGGCTCGATACGCGCTGAGCACCGCGGTCGCAGCGCAGGTGCATGGCGCGACCATCTCAGAAACCAGATCGGGGAAAGGGCGAGAGAACAGCCCGGATGAAAGAGGCCGCCATGGCAGGGCGGCCTCTTTTTTGCCTGCGGTTTTACCTTTCCCACCACCACCAGTCGGCGTGTGCTCGGCGCCAGTCCGCGTGGCGCTGCTGGTTTTGGCCGATCAAAATGCCAAAACGCACGCAGGCCCTGCGGTCACCCTTCTCGCAAAGCTGATGGAAAGCCGATCACTTCCGCTTCCATCGCGTTTTGCGCATGGGCGGGTGTCGCGACAATCGCAGCCGTGCCGGAAATGCCGGCAGCGACCGCCGCGGCAGTCACTATTGGCCTGAGGTTCATTGCTTCTCCTGTTCAAGGTTATCCCCCGAGATGAGGCTATCGGGCGAAAACTGAATGCAAACTGAACTTTGTCTCGAGAATGCCGGCAGCGACCTCAGCCGAAGGGCGACGCCAATTTTTAATCGTCCATGCGTTCGCCAAACGGCACATCGTGGAAAACATTCGGGCGCACCGGTCGGATGCATGGTCGCTGCCGCTTTCGAAAGTCAGGCGCCGAGCCGCCGCGTCGTCTCCCCACCATCGTAGGTGGCCCGCAACCGGATTCAGCTGGCGCTCATTCGCCACAGTTGCGAAAATGTGCTAACGCACCGGCCAAACAGGAGGATGGCGCCCATGATTGAACCGAAACTGGAAGTGCCGGCTGAACTGCGCGATTTGGCCGAAAAGACCATCGATCAGGCGGAAAGGGCGTTTGGACTATTTTTCGACGCCGCCAACAAATCGGTGGCGTCGCTTCCGAGTCCTGGAACGGAAATTTCCAAGCAGGCGTTGTCGTTCACCGAGCAGAATATGAAGGCCGCCTTCGAGCATGCGCGGAAATTGGTCCACGCTACTGACCTTCAGCAGGCCATGCAAATTCAGTCCGAGTTCCTGAAGAGTCAGTTCACCAATGCCGGCGAGCATATGCGGCAGATCACAGGCGAGGTCATGTCCGCCGCCAAGGATGCAACCAAGCCTAAATTCTGAAGGCACGCGCGCCGCGCGCTAGGGACATGACACGAGAAATCCAGTGCTCACAAAATAGTCTTGCGTGGGCCGGCCATGTGGCCTTCAATTTCGCCCCGCAGGTCCTTGATGGGCCACCGGGTGTTGTCATCCGCCGTCCGTCAACTTTTCTGCTGATCCCTGTCGGATAACACCGGCAGGGATTTGCGCTTGCGGGCCACCCGGTTCGAACTCGGGATCAACCGCAAGATCGCCGATGCCGTTATCGTTTCACGAAATTGCTGGGCGCGCCACACTAGATGGACTTCAAAAAGCTCTCATCCAAGGCGCAGCCGACGCAGCGGTAGGTCAGAAGGTTGAAGCTACTGTCTTGCGGTTCGATCAGGATGAGCTTCATGGGCTCGCCACATTTGATGCACGGCATCTCGGTGGTGGTTTCAAAGCGCGTGCAGGTGGGCGTCGGTCGGGGAATGTTCAGCATCGTGTCCTCGATCGGTTCAAGGAGAAGACGCAACGCAACGTGATGGGGCCGAACTGCCCCACTATGTCCGATTCTAGACACAATTGGAAAGAGGTGCTGGGCGGGGAATTCGCTCACAAATTGTTCAATTCGTGGAACCCGGCCGGCTAGACCAACTCGAGGCGGATCGGATCGAGCCCGATCCCCCTCGGTACCGCGGTCCAGGTCTCCCCTGGGGCGATCGGCATCGCCCTGGTCAGTGTACCCGTGGCAACGATCTCGCCGGTGGCGAGCGGTGGATTGACCGGGTCGGCCGCGAGCAGGCCCGTCAGGTGCCGCAGCGCCGAGAGCGGGCCGCCCAGCACGTTTTCGCTCTTGCCGCGGTCGATCAGGGTGCCGTCGCAAGTCAGATCAATTTCGAACGCGCCAAGCGTTTGCCGCCACTCGTCCGCCCGCGGCGCGAACGGATGCCGCGGTCCGATCAAAAGCGCCCCGTGCACACCGTTGGCGGCGATGGTGTCGCTAGCTGCGAATTTCCATTCCGGAAAGATCGACTGCACGATCTCAAAACCGAGCGCGACCCAAGCGATGCAGGATGACAGCGCCGTCTCATCCATCTCAGCCGTGGGTGGCGAGCCTAGCCCGAACACGATCTCTGGCTCGATGCGCGGCTCGGAGAATGGTTGAAGCGGCAGTGCCTCGCACTCCGCCAGATCACGTACGCTGCGGTCGAACACATGGCCCCAGATCGGCGCGTAGACGCCGTACTGCGCCCAGATCGTGCGATTGGTGAACCCGATCTTGCGTCCCACCGCTTTGGCGCCTTTGGCCTCGTACATTTGTCTGACCAGCGGGGTGATGCGGTAGGCGTCCTCGACGCTCAGGCCGGCGGGACGGGCGGAGAACGGCGAAATCTGCCGGGTATTGCCGAGCGCATCGAACGCCTCGGCCGCGATGGTTCCAAGGGCCTGGATATTTTCGCTCCTGTCCATTCGTCTTCTCGCACGCCTGTTGCGGCCGACGATTGTCCGCTCACCGCGCCATTATTGCACGCTTTATCTGCCTATTTGCGCAGTGCAACGATATAGGCGGCGATATCGGCCGCTTCGTCGCGGCTCAGCGGGAAATTCGGCATCTTCGGGTGCGGCTCGAGCAGGAAGGAGGCGATCTTTTCCGGGGTGAGATCGGGCTTGTGCGCAATCGCCGCGAACGGAGGAACGTCGGCGCTGGCCTGCTTCTGGCCGCTTTCAACGAGGTGACAGGTGGCGCACCAGCGCTTGGCGAGCTCGCCGCCATGATCGGCGTCGGCCGCGACTGCCCAAGATAGGCCGAGCCAAGCACCAAATGCGGCGGTCGCCGCCACCAGAACCAAAATATGCCTGAAATGCATTCGATGCTCCTTGGATGGGCTCGCGGTCCATCCAAGAGGACCGCGCCGCGCCGACATTGGGAAAGCAATGCGGCGGGATCGACCCGCCGCAATTGATCCTGATCAAGGGATGCGGTGGTCCTGCCGATAAAAAACGAATTTCCATTTTTTATGGTTTGGCGGAAGTGAATGGCGCGAGATCATGGAGGACCAAATCGGTGCGATTGATCGCAACGTCAGCGCTTGTACGCAACCTCGAGAACGAACTCCTGATCGCCGCAATCATTCTTGGTGTGTCGATATCAAGGGCGCCGGCGCAGGATGTCGCGGCCGGCGAGATATCGTTCTCTCGGTGCCTTGGCTGCCATGCCATCGGCCTTGGTGCGAAAAACAAGATCGGACCGCAGCTCAACGGCATCAATGGCCGCAAGTGCGGAACCGTCGAGGGTTACATCTATTCAACCGCCAACAAGGACTGCGCCATTGTCTGGAATGAGACCGTCTTTGTGGATTACATCCGGGATCCCAAAGCCAAGATTCCGGGAACCAAGAAAACCATTTCCGGCATCCGGGACGAGACCGAGGCCAGGAATTTGTGGGCGTATCTGCGGCAGTTCGGGCCCGACGGCCGGCCCAAATAAGCCTCGAAACCAGTCCCTTGCGTCGTTCCGTACCGCGATCATCCGCAGCACGATCCCGGAAAGTCCTTCAGATCAATGCGCACGATGAGACGCCTGAGAAGGCTCAGCACCCGCGCCGGCAGAACAGGCGATCCGCTCTTTGGGATGATGGCGGTGCTGGTCGCCGCATCGGCTCGTCCCGCGACCGTTTTCAGCGAGCCGAGCCCAAGTTCAATGATCACGGGCGCATTTGCCGGACCGCGGGACACCCTGCTTTTCATGGTCACCCAACATCCTGCCGGTGATCTTGTTGACGAGATGAATCCGGGTACAGGCCGGACAGATTACGGATTCATAGCTGTCCGGATGATCCGTCGGCGCCGGATCGTCGACGTGAATCTGAACATTCATGCCGGTCTGCGTGCAGCGAAATATCAAATTGCCCATTTTGCTTCTTAGTAGGGTGCGCCGCCCCGTGCCTTGATTTGCCTCAAGATTGCTTCCCAATTTGAAATGCCCATCAAGCCAGAATTTCGATGCCGGGCGCAGGTGGACTGCCGGGCATGCCGGGTTCCCGGCCAGAAATCCGGTCAAATCCCGGCGGCCTTCTCCGCCAGCCCGGCCGATGCTGCGGCGGAGTCGGGAAAGCGATTTATGGATAAGGCGCCGGTCCGAGTTTGGCGATGAGCGGGTTGTCGGTTGGCGCCGGCGCCAGATCGCTTGTGGCGCGATCGCTCAAGAACTGATCGAGGGTTGACTGGATCGTCTCCTTGACCGAATCCGGGCCGCGGTCGCTCATGTCAGTATGCTGAAACTTGGTCTTGACGATATCGATACCGTCAGTCTTGGCCTGCTGCGGGTTCGGCAGCACGCCGGGGTCGGTCTTAAAATTCGGGTCTGTGGAGCGGAACGACAGGATCTTCATCTTCTCGTTGAGCACGAAGGGAACGCGCAAATTGTCGAGCGTGACGATCCTTGACACCAGTTCCGGATGTTGCTTGGCGCAGAACATCGCGATGTCGCCGCCATTGGAATGTCCGATCAGCGTCAAGTGATCGTAATCGGCGTTCGGTTGCAATGTTTTCAACTGCTCCAGCACGAACCAGATATTGGCCGCGCCGCGCTCATAGACCTCCCGGCGGCCGACATAGGGCAAGCCGATCTTGGTCACCAAAGGCGGGTCGGTCGGCAGATCCTGTTGAATGCTGGCAACCAGATAGCCCCGCGCCGCCAGCACGTTGGCGAGGAACGAATACTCGGTGTTCTTGACGGTATTGCCGTTGCTGATGATCGCGACCGGAAGCTTCCAGTAACCGGCATTGGCCTTCATTTCGTAGTCCCAGCGCACCGCCAGATCCACCGAAACGGGGCGCGCCCGCGCGGTGTCGAAGAGATTCAGCGTCTCGTGTCGAATGGCCCATTTGCTGACGGCGACGTAGAAACCGCCGGCGAAAATACAAAGGCAGGCCAATACAGCCAAGGCCCGTTTCATCGTTTCCGTCCCGATCAAATTCTGATTCAATAGATGGGGCTAGAACGCGCCAGACGCGACTTCAGGCCATCCGCGGCGCGAATTAATTTTCGGAAAGTTTTTGCTCTGCAGCATTGGCGGGGCCGGCACCCCGGCCTGCAGCCGGGTTTGCGGCCTCATTTGCTGCCTGGTCCACTCCCGCAGCCCTTTCCTTGATCATCGCGACCACGGCGTCGATGATCCCGGTGATGGCGGCGCGCCGGTAGGCCCAGCGCTCGTCGGGATCGGGGGCTGCGATCACCATGGTCGCGTTGGCCTCGAACAGCAAGAGATCGCCTTGTTTACTAAGTCCAAAATCGATGCCGGCATAATCGAGCCCGAGCGCGTCGCGTATCCGCGTCAGCGCCACCATCGCCTTGTCGCCCAGCACCGACGGCATGTCGGCGAGAAAGGCGGACTCCTCCGCCCGATGGTTCGGCTGGTCGGCCATGTCGGAGGTGAAATAGTGCACTTTCCAGTTTCGGGAGATTGCCAGATGCAGCGGATAGATTTGTCCTGCAATCATCATCACGCGGTATTTGCGCGCGCTGCCGTCCTTGCCGCGCGCATCGAGATACTCGATCGCGAGAATGTCGCTCCCCGGCAGACCCGCTGCGGCCGCCGCTAATTTGGCGGGGCTATCAACGAGAACGAAATTGCGCCCGGTGTGATAGCCGGGAGAACGCAGCAGCAGCGGGAACGTAAACCCATGGGCCGCGATCCATGCGGCGCCGCCGGAGCCGGCGAGGATGTCGCGTGGGACTGACAGGGTTTTCGGGGTCACCACGCCAGGCAAGGCGGCAAGGCGCTCTGCATTGCTGATGCGCCCGGTCTTCATCACCGCGTGGGGGTCGTTAATGACAGGCGCGGAGGTTCGCGCGATCAAACCGATTGCGGCAGAAAGCGCGGGCTCGCAGAGGTCGGCATCGCCGATCGCGTTGAAGATCAACTGGTGCGGCGGCAAGGACGCCGAGGGATCGAGATGGTCTGTGACCACAACCGCCGTCAGAAAAGTGCGGTCGTCCAGGAACGGGGCGGTCGGAATGTTGCCGCCGCCGGAGGAGACCAGTTGCAACAATGCCACCGGCGGCCCGCTGCCGCGGTAGGGCAGGGTAGAGATGGCATGACCGGTAAAGCCTTTTCGGAAATGCGCGCGCGCGGCGTCGCGGTCGCCATTGTCGGCGAGCACCGCGCCCAATCCCTGATGCGCCCCTGGGTGATCCGGATCGGCCCGCAACGCGGCCGCATAATGCGCGCGCGCCTCTCCATGCCTATTGGCCCGCAGCAGCAGATTGGCGAGATTGACATGTCCCATCGGGTTGTCGGGATGGTGAAGGATCGCCTCGGCATAGACGCGGCAGGCGGCATCAATGGCGCCCTGACCTGCGAGGAGAGTTCCGAATTCGTTGAGCGCGCTGAAATTCGTCGGCCACCGGCGCAGGATATCGATGAAGGCGTGCTGGGCGTCCTGGCGCCGGTCCAGCGCGCCGAGCAAGGCCGCGCGCTCGATTTCGCCGTCGATCGCGTCGTCGGCACTGCGCGGATAGGCGAGCGTTTCCTCGAGCTGGCGCAGCCGTGACTCCTGCGCCAGCCGGGGGGCCCAGCCGCTGCCGGCCGCACTATCGGAGGGACACACATTTTGTTTCGGCGGGGTCACGATGCGAAGGTTTCGATACCGGGGGCTCTCGGGCCGCCATTATCGGCTGATTCGGAGCCATCGCGTATCAGCAAATGCCGAGCGGCGGCCGCGCCGGATTCCTTGCTACCGCTCTTGGTCGAAGGCGACGCCGATCCGTTTTTCCTTCCGCCAGACGACATGGCAGGGCAGACGATTGCCCTCCGTCACGAGCGTGAACCGCGCCGGGATTCCCACCGGGCTCGCAACATTAAGCGCTGCGCCGGTGGCGGAGATATTGTGGACCGTGCAATCGATCGCGCCGCCGCCGAACTCGATCTTTCCGGCCTTCAAGGTCCGTTGCCTGCCTGCAATACGGTTCTCATCCATCGGATCGTGATCTCCAAAAACAGGGGGAAATTGATCGTCGATTTCCCGAGTGAAACCCCGGACGACGCAGATGCTTCCGGGGTCGCGATAAAAAACCGGTCGTGGACTTATCGGTTGCCGGCTCGCGTGGCACCGCGACAAGACGGGGCCGCGGGCACCGCTCGAAGGGGTCATCTACCCCCGAACTCGCCCTTCTTTTGCACCGCCCGGCAGGGTTCGCCGCAAGTCTCTCAACTAACATCACCGGTCGCGGCGCTGGAGATAAAGGTGTTGTCAGGCATTCTAGATTGTTGTCCTAGTTGACCCGCTTCACGCCGCAAGCTCGGCGTTCGCGCGCTGCATATTGGTGGACATATCGCCGGTCACCGCGCTCTGCTCCTCGATCGCGGCGGCGCTCGAGGTAACGAACTTGCTGACGCCGTCGATCGCAACCTTGATCGCGCCAAGTGAGGCGGCCACGTCGCTCGAGATGCCGTTGAGCGCCTCGATCTCACTTGCGATCCTGTCGGTTGCCTGCGTGGCCTGACTTGCCAGGTTCTTGACCTCGGAGGCGACGACGGCAAAGCCCCTGCCGGCTTCGCCCGCGCGCGCCGACTCGATCGTGGCGTTCAGCGCGAGCAGATTGATCTGCGAGGTGATATTGCTGATCAGCTCGACGATGCCGCTCATCGCCTGGGCTGCGCTGGTGAGTTTCTGCGCCTGCGAATCGGCCGCTTCCACCTGCTTGACGGCCGAGGCGGCGGTCTCCTTGGATTTCACCATGGTTTGAGAGATCTCGCGGATCGAGGTGGTCATTTCCTCGCTGCCTGCGGCGACCGATTCGATGAAGCCTCGCGCACGTTCGGTTCTCATGCGGGCGACCGCCTGAGCCGTGACATCGGTTGCATATTTGACGACCTTGAAGGGTTTACCGTTGAGGTCGAAAATCGGATTGTAGGATGCCTGAATCCAGACCTCCTTGCCGCCTTTGCCGATACGTTTGTATTCGCCGGCCTGGTATTCCCCGCGATTGAGCGCCGCCCAGAACGCCGCATAGTCCGGTTTGGCCTGTTCGGCCGGGTCGACAAACACGCGGTGTTGCTTGCCGGCAATCTCGGCCAAGCTGTAACCCATGGTATCGAGAAATTTCTGGTTGGCGCCGATGATGGTTCCGTCCATGTTGAATTCGATGACGGCCTGCGACTTCCGGATGGCTTGGATCTGGCCGCTGCTGTCGGCCGCGGTCATCTTCTGCCTGGTGATATCGGTTGCAAATTCGACGACCTTGAACGGCTTGCCGGCATCGTCGAGGATCGGGTTGTAGCTCGCGAGAATCCACACCTCCCTGCCGCCCTTGCCGATCCGCTTGTATTCGGCGGCCTGAAACTCGCCGCGACCAAGGCTAGCCCAGAAATTCCGGTATTCGGCGCTGTCGCGCAGCGAGGGCTCGACGAACAGGCTGTGATGCTTGCCGGAAATCTCGGCTAGCGCATAGCCGAGCGCGTTGAGGAAATTCTGGTTGGCGGTGATGATCGTGCCATCCATCTCGAATTCGACGATGGCCTGAGCGCGGCCTATCGCTGCGATCTTTCCGGCGTCTTCCATGCTCTGCCTTTTGCGCGCCGTAATATCTGTCGCGATCTTGATGACTGAGACCGGTTTGCCGTCGGCGCCGAGAACGGGGTTGTAGGAAGCCTGGATCCAGATTTCCCGCCCGTCCTTGCGGATGCGCTTGTATTCGCCCGTCTGATATTCGCCGCGATTGAGCGTGGCCCAAAACGCGGCATAGCCGGGTTTGGCCAGTTCCGCCGGATCAACCAAGATGCGGTGATGCTTCCCGGCAATCTCAGCCAGCGTGTAGCCCAGCGCGTTCAGGAAATTCTCGTTGGCGGTGATGGATCGTGCCGTCGAGCTTGAATTCGATGACCGCCTGCGAGCGGCCGATGGCCGCCGACTGCGCGATGGCGCGGGCTGTCTCCGCCTTGCTTTGTCGATTAAACATCTGATTGCCTTTCAGAAAACATATTTCGGCGCACCGAGGGACGGAGCAGGCAGCGCGGCGAGCCATCGGCGCAGCCACAACTTCAGATGGTAGAAAAACTTGGTTAATAGATCGGATACGATGCAACGGAAATATGGACCGGGCATGGGGTCTCGCGGCACAAGCATAAAGTCATTTCGGGGGTATTGCCGGTGAGCGAGATTTCCATATCGGGACAAACCAAACGGATCGCCGTGCTTGGCGCTCCGATCGAGATCGGAGCGTCGCAGCGTGGAACCCTGATGGGGCCGGCGGCGCTCCGCACGGCCGGTCTATTGACCCTGCGCGAGGGACTCGCCTTTTCGGTTAGCGACCATGGCGATCTCTCGGTCGCCGGCGTCGCCGCTCTGGACGATGCCGGACCCGACAACGCCAAACACTACCGGGAAATTCAGCGCTGGATCCGGACACTGAGCGAACGAGCCTATGGGATCGCGCGTTCGAATGTCATCCCGATCTTTCTCGGTGGAGATCATTCGCTGTCGATGGGCTCGGTGAACGGGGTCGCGCGTCATTGCCACGAAACGGGCCGTGAACTTCATGTGCTGTGGCTCGATGCGCATGCCGACTACAACACGCCGGCAACGACGATCACGGGCAATATGCACGGGATGTCGTCGGCATTCCTTTGCGGCGAGCCAGGACTCGATGGCCTGTTGGGAGACGAGCCGCGTGCATCGATCGATTCCAGCCAGCTCGAACTGTTCGGCACGCGCTCGATCGACAAGCTGGAAAACGATCTGTTACGCCATCGCCGCATCAGCATGGCCGACATGCGCCAGATCGATGAATTCGGGGTAGGGGTCCTGATCCGCCGCGTCATCGACAAGGTGAAAGCCCGCCAGGGCGTGCTGCATGTGAGTTTTGACGTCGATTTTCTCGATCCAGCCGTCGCCCCCGGCGTGGGCACCACGGTGCCCGGCGGCGCGACCTATCGCGAGGCGCATCTGGTGATGGAGATGCTGCATGATTCCGGACTGGTTCGATCGGTCGACATCGTGGAACTCAATCCATTCCTAGACGAGCGCGGCCGTACCGCACGCACTGTGGTGGAACTGATCGGAAGTCTGTTCGGACAGCAGATCACCGATCGTCCGACGCCCACCAATGCGATCGGGCCTTCGGGTTAGGCAGCCCACGCGCGCGGAACCATCGCCGCCGCGTGCAATTGACCTTGTGAGCGATGAGGTCAGGCGAGGCATTGTCGATGACCGAAAATCATTCGAAGGAAACGGGCGTGCATCCCGTCGTGGTCGCGCTGGCGGTTGCGGTCATCGGCATCTTGGGGATGTTGATCGTCGATCACGGCCCGTGGAGCCGCCCCAACGTGCAGACCGCCGAGGTTGCTAATCACGAGACGACGGGTGCTGCCGCGCGAGCCGTCGGGGCCGCCGTTGCGCCGACCGAGCCTAGGCCGGCGCTGGAGCCCGAACCACCCGGGCGGAAACCGGTGCAACCCATAAGTCCAGAGCCTAGTGGCGCGATCGGTTCGGATTGGAACTAGCCCGCAAGCGCTGGGGGTTCAGCGGACGCTGACAAAGGTGCCCCAAAGTGCGGCGAGAATGGCGCCCACGAATACGTAGGATGGATTGTCGCAAAACGCGCCGCCGTATCGGCACATGGCAACGCCGAGCGAACCGATCTCGTGATGGTCGGCAGCGTAAAACAGGCCCGACAGCGCGGCCAATGCCCCGGCTACAAAATACATCGCGCCCTCCGTGAAGGGGTAAAATTTTCAGGGCGGCTCCAAAAGCGGCGCCGATCGGGCGCTCGCTCAAAGCTGAAACGATGATGGCGCGGCGCAATTGCGAATTCGAAAACAAACTAAGGAAATTTTTCATTACCGGCGCGGAAGGAACCCCGTTAAGCGAGGTATCGGGATATATGCTCGCTTCCAAATTTAAATCGAAGTCAGCGCTGTAATCGAAGCTGCGCCTATTCCGCAGCTTGTGACGATGGACGGCGCATGGTCTCGACGCCGTCCGGTTCGGTCGCGGAAATCGTGGTGCGTATCATCAGCCGCGCCTCGTGCGAGGGCCACGGCCGGCCGCGATGCATGGTCGCGCGGTTGTCCCACATCACGACGTCGCCTTTGCGCCACTGGTGCATGTAACTGGTGCCCGGCGCGGTCGACAGCGCCATCAGCTCGTCGATCAGCTGTTTCCCCGCGGCGGGCTCCATGCCTTCGACGGCATAGGCGTGCGAGGCAAGGTAGATAGCGCCGCGACCGTTCACGGGATTCTTCCACACCATGCGCCAGCATTGCGGCGGCAGCGCCGCGCGCTCTTCCGCGCTGGCGAGGTCCGGCGCGATCTGCTTTCGCGAGTGCGCGTAATCGTGCCAGGCAAAGGAATTCTCCAGTCGCTTCCGCAAGGCGGTATCGAGCCGCTCGAACGCGAGGCGGGTCGAGACATATTCGGTCTCCCCGCCTCGGCCAGGGATGACGCGCGCCGAAAGAATCGAGGTCAGCGCAGGGACGCGCTTGAACGAGGAATCGGTATGCCAGAGCTGGTTGGCCTTGCTGCGAAGGGCAAGCCGGTGATCCGGCGACACCACCTTTCCGTCAGGGCCGATGGTGCTCAGGATCACGAAATGCGAACCCGTTCCCTGCGAGCCGACCTTGGTCACCTCCGGCGGCCCGAAACGGCGCGAAAAGGCGAGCTGGATTTCGTCGGTGACTTCCTGGTCGCGAAACACCAGAACGGAATGCTCCTCGAAGGCCGCGCGCGCCACCGCATACGCAGCGTCGTCCGAGGCGATATCCGAAAGGCTCACGCCGCGCAGCTCGGCGGCAAACCCCGGACCCACGGCAACGATATCCATCGGCAGGTCCTTCCTGCTGTTTTCACTGCTTCGCTAGCACGTGCGGCGAAGAATGGTGATGCGCGATCCGCCACTCACCGTCGCGCCTGGTCACGAGCATGGTGAAGCGCGCTGGCAAGTTCACCGCCTGCCCATCCCTCATGATGGTAAACTCATAGAATCCCGCGACTACGACAGCATCCTCACCTACTATAATGGTGCGTCGCTCGCCGAGCACGTTTTTGTTGCCGCTTCCCTTTGAGGAAGTGAAGTATCTCACAATGGCGTCTCTTCCTTCGGACATGATCGGGCTGATCGTTCCGAGAAGGAGTGCGTCCGGCGTGTAGGTCTTGGAGATGGCTTCGGGATCGTTCAGGTTGTAGGCCGCCGACCATCGTTCGACGGCGGCGTTCGCGTCCTCCGCCGGCCCGGCTACGGCAAGCGCGGGGAACGTCAACATCACCAAAATAACATGCAGCCGAGCAAAGTAGGACATTTCTAGCTCCTGGTTACCCGTCAAAACACGCATCAAAAGAATGAAAACGAGCTTCAGCGTCTATTTCAGATTGTCCACGGCCGCGGCCTTCTGCGCGACCTTGTTCTGGTCGATGACGGCTTGGAGCCGCGCGTTGTTTTCCAGCAGGCGTTGGCTGGTCAGCACCAGGAAGTAATAGCCGAATTGCGGGTTCTGGAAGTAGATCTCGAGCAACTTCTCATAAGTGATTGTCAGCACGTGGCCGTCCTCGAGGCATTCGACCGTTGCGGTGCGTCGGTTGTCGGGTGAAAGAAAGCCGAGTTCGCCCATCAGGCGCCCCGGCGGCAGTTCGACCTTGATTTCCTTGACCAGGAATTTTCCGGTGACCGTCAGGAACATTTCGTGCGCCACGTCGTCCTTTTTGAACAGCACATCGCCCTTGCGATATTTGCGCTCGCTCATGAACGGCTTCAGCCATTCCATCGAGGTGTCGCCCTGCGTCGCGCCGCGCGCCTTCTTCACCAGGGTAAGCATTTGACGAAGGCGATAGGCGTTGATGGGAACCATCAGGAGGTACAGCAGAAAGGTCGTGACGTTTCCGGCAAGCGCGCCGAAGCCGGCGAAGAATACGCAGCCGATCATATTCGCCACCCGCAGCGGCACCATGGTCTGCGTCAGCAGCGTGGCGACAAAGAAGATGGCGCCAATCAGCGCAAACATGTTGGCAAGCGTGATGTTGGCCAGAAAGATTTCCAACAGGCGATTGAATATCGCGTCATAGGTGACGTTGTTGGGATCAAGACCAAGCTGAACCAGAATCTTGGCGACCCTGAGGTTTTCCGCGGCGGTGTCGAGAATGCGATCGAGCGTCGTCGACATGTCTGCACTGAAAGTCATCGGATCCCCCGCGCAAAATTGCCGGTAATCGCCGTATATCCCGGGTCCGACGAAAATCGAGGTCGGCCAGCCCGGTTGATAGAGTTAGTAACGGTCTCGATGCCAACGATCAACTTTTACCCCGAAAGTGTTCTCCGCAAAGCCGATTTGGCCGCGTGGCAGAGCTGGTCCGTCGGTCTTTCCAGTCTTGCCGGGATGAGAAAATCAGCGGTCCGCAATAGTGGCGTGTCCCGCCGGTCTTCGCTGCGACAAGGGCCCGGCGAGGGCCGGATTTCGCACCCGCAACAGCGGATTTGGGGTGTCGGCGGCGGCGGAGTCTGCCTTGGCGCAGACCTCGCCCCTGCCTTTGACAGGCGGTCCCTTTCCCGTATTTGGCTTACTGAGTGGTCATGGGGCGCAGAGATATTCCGTCGGACCAGCCTTACCAAGAAGCTGATCGCTACACGGTGACAGCGCCCAGTGCGACAGCGGTGCCGCTGCTATCGACTGACCTCGAGATGCCTGGACGTTGCGGACGACCGTCGGAAAGCGTAGCTTTTTGGCCGCAAGGCCGTTTCATTTTGCAGAACAAAGGGATCGATGCAACGGCTTGTGGCCGCGATCAGCGCAACAATTTATAGACGCGCTCGTCGTAGAGCGCGCCGCTCATTGGCTGCAGCTCTTCGCGGAAGGTTCTCGCGGTCTTGGTCGAGATCCAGGCGTTCTTGTCGGCCAGCGAATCCCAGCTTTCGACCACGGTGAAATGATTCTTCCGGCTGAGTTGCACCAGATCGTCGAAGCGGCTGTTGCCCGGCGCAATCCGACCCTGTTCGACAAAGCTTTTCACCTTGGCGGTGCCGACCTCCACCTGTGTCGGGACGACATCGACGTGAGTCAGGATCACCACCGCATCGGCGGAAACCGGCTTGGCGGGACCGACCGAAAGCGCGGCGTGAATGCGCTCATCATAGGCTGCGCTTTGCAGAGGGTTGAGGGCTGCGCGAAAGGTGGTGGCAGCGTCGGTCGCGGCAAAAGCCTGCTTTGCGGCCTGCGATTGCCATTGCTCGACCAAGGCGAAATGGCCGGGATCGGAAATGCGGGCAAGCGCATCGATTTGCGCAGCGCCGGAGGCCTTTCGCGCTTCGGCTGCGTAGGCGAGAACCAGCTTTCGCGCGTCGGCCGAAGCGCTGGGTGCAACTTCCATATAGGTCACAATATAGACGGGTTGAGCGGCGTCTTGCGCAACCGCCGTTTGGCCAACAGGCAACAGGCCGGCCATGGTCACAACGGCCGCCATAACATTGCGATGCATCGGGGATTTCCTCCAGAATACGACGGATGGATCCTCATTCGAGGTCTCTCTCTTGCGTGCTGCCCCCCGCAGTCCGTCTTGCATGCAGGGTTTTTAACGTCGGGGCGCGGGTCCTCGGTAAGCGTGGTTTTTCGCATTTTGATCGCACTCAAGGTGCCTGCGTCAAGCGCGGTGTCGGCGAAAACGGCCCATGAAGATCGAGAATGCCGGCGGCGACCGCATAGACGTCATCTCGCGTCTAGGCCGCCTTGCCGGCCCCGACGAAACGCAGGGAAAACTGCGCGCCGCCCAGCACCCTGTTCTGGACATCGATGCCCGCGCCGTGCAATTCGGCAATGCGTTGCACGATCGAAAGCCCAAGTCCGGTGCTGCCCTGCTGGTTGCGGTCGCGGCGCCAGAAACGCTGAAAGATCAGCTCGCGCTCCTCGCTCGAAATTCCAGGGCCGCGATCTTGCACCGTCACCGTGCCGTTCTCCTCGACGACGAACTCGACCACCGTGTCCTTCGGGGCGTGTTTGATGGCGTTCTCGGCGAGATTGCGGATCGCCCGTTTCATCATCTCGGCATTGCCCTTCACCCACACCGGCCTGATTGCGCCAAGCAACGCGATTTCCCTGCCCTGCTCGAGCGCCAGCGGCGCGATGAACTCGGCGACCTCGGCGCAGGCCGCTTGCAGATCCGCCACTTCCGATGGATCGATCGTGAACGCCTCGAGTTCGGCGATGTCGAGCAGTTGACCGACCACCCGGCTCATCGCCTCGATGTCCAGATGCAGAGCCTTGGCGATGCGGGGGTCGTCGAGCGTTTCCACGCGGGTACGCAGAATGCTCAGCGGCGTGCGTAGCTCATGGGCCGCATCGGCGGTGAATTCGCGCTGGACCCGGAAGCCCTCATCGAGCCGGTCAAGCGCCTGGTTGATCGCCGAAACCAGGGGCCGTACCTCGTTTGGAATTTCATCGAGCGGCAGACGGATATCGGTGCGGGCGGGCCCGATCTGTTGGGCAATCTCGGAAGCCAGCCGCAGCGGCAAGAGAGCGCGGCGGAAGATCGCGATATCCGTGACCAATAGCACCAGCAGAATCGGAAGCGTAATCCAGCCGACATGCTTGAAGAAGTCCTCGACAATATCGTCGATCAAGACATCGCGATTGGCGAGGTCTTCTGCCGCCTGGACCCATACCGTTTTGCTGCCGACGGCACGGCGAATGCTCGCTCCATTGATGGCCGCGCCGTCCTTGCGGGTCTCGAGAAATTGAACCGCGGCGCTACGCGGGTCGGCGGGGAATACCGGCGCCTGGTCCTTCAGCGAAGAGAACAGGGTTTTTCCCTGATCGTCGACCACGGCATAGGAATATCGCCCATAGGGCTGGGAATAAAGGCCTTGAAGTTCGGGAGGAAGTTCAAGCGAAAGACTGCCATCTGCCTGCCGCACAAGGTGCTGGGCAAGCGAGGCGGCCTGCTCTTCCATCGCGCTATTGTGGATGTTGTTGGTGGCCACGTTCAATAGCCACGACAGCGCGAGCGACATCAGAATCGACGTGATCGCCACCGCAATTACGTGCAGGATCACGATGCGGGAGATGATCGATTTAAACCGGATCACGCTTTTCCTCGGCGATGAGGTATCCGACGCCACGGATGGTATGGATCTGCACCTTGGCGCCCTTGTCGGAAAGTTGCTTTCGCAGGCGATGGACATAAACCTCGACGGCGTTCGAGGCGACCTCTCCGGAAAGCCCGAAAATGTGGTCCTCCACCTGCTTCTTCGACACCACCCGTCCCTTGCTGCGCATCAGAAGTTCAAGCACCGCGGTCTCGCGGGCCGACAACACCTGGGGCTGGTCGTCGATCGACGCCTGGCGATTGCGAAAATCGAATTCCAGATTGGCGATGTGAAGCGAACTTCCGAGCTGCTGCCCCGGCCTGCGCAACTGGGCTTCGAGCCGGGCGACCAGTTCCTCCAGCGCGAACGGCTTGACCAGATAGTCGTCGGCGCCGCTGCGCAAGCCGGTGACGCGATCCTGTAGTCCGCCGCGCGCGGTGAGCACCAAAACGGGGGTCGGATCCTTGCGATGCCTGAGTTCCCGCAAGATCGACAGCCCGTCGCCGTCTGGCAGTCCGAGATCGAGGATCACGGCCGCGTAAGTCGTCGTCATCAACGCGGCGCGGGCCTCCGCGGCGGTAGCCAAAAGGTCGGTCTCGTAGCCAGCCGTGTGCAGGCCCTTGGCGAGCAACTCGGACAGCAGCGCATTGTCCTCGACAACCAGCAATCGCATGGGCGGCCAACCACCGATGGTTCGGATTTCTCCAAACCAGCTTTGAAGCCTTTTGATGCGATGGACAAGTTCTCAGGTGTTAATGCCAGCATCGTGTAAGGCTGCCGTAAGCCGGGCCACGCTGGAACAGCTCGACCCGGCTTGCGCGAACCAGCCTCTAACTCACGCGGAACGCGCTTCCGCGGCGAGACCGATGGGTTTCGCGGGCGCGAGCGAATAAGCTCCGTCGCCGAGCAGAAACTGAACAACGCTGGCGACAATCAGGAAGGCGGGATATTCCCAGCCACCGTTCGGCGCGGTGAACACCCAGCCATTGCCGGCATGCACCCAGATGATGGCGCCGAACAGCGCCGGCGACAATGCCACCACGACCCACTGGGTTTGCACCCCCAGGATCAGAAGCACCCCGCCCACCGCCTCGGCGGCGAAGGTGACATAGGCGAGCCAGCCCGGCAGGCCGATGCCAACGAAGAAACCGGCGGTGCCGGCAAGCCCAAACGTCATCAGCTTCAGCGCGATGCTGTGGGCCAGATACATGGTGCCGAGCGCAACGCGAAGCAGGAATGCCGCGAGCTCGGTCTGCTGCGGGTTTTGGGTCATGGTGGTTTCCGAATTTAAATGCATATGCATATACTTTAATGCAACTGCATCCAACTGTCAAACTCCATGCATTTGCATAAACCTATCGGTGCTGCGAGACGGGACGAAACCGCGCCGCCAATAATACCGATAAATTCCCGCCGTCTCATCGCCGCCTCAGCTCAAAGACCAACCGTCCAGACCCAAATCATCGCACCGAAGCGAGGTCGGGAAGTGCGTCATCGCCGCGCCCTGTCCACGCTGCTTTGGACGTTTCAGCGCAGCGCTGATGGAGGAGAACTCGCAAGGTACTTGCGCAAGACTTCCGTCAACCGCTTGGGATTGGTCTGCGGCGGCAAGAAGCCGAGATACTCGCCGTTGCGGCCCATCAGATAGATCACGCCGGCATGGTCGATCGAATATTCCTCGCTGCGTTCGCCCGGCACCTTCGCATAATACGCCTTGTAGGCATTGGCGACTTTGCGAATTTCCTCCGGCGTGCCAGTGAGGCCGATCAGGCTGCGATGAAAGGCGGCGACGTAGCCAGCAAGCACTTTGGTGTCCCGCTCCGGATCGACCGTGATGAACACCGGCTGGACGCCTTCGGCCGCGGCACCTAGCGCATCCAGCGCCTGGGTGATCGCCATCAAATCAGCCGGGCACACATCGGGGCAATAGGTGTATCCGAAATACACGATCATCAGCTTGCCGCGGAATTCACTGTCACTGCGCTTCTTGCCGGTCTGGTCGGTCAGCGTGAACGGACCGCCGACGGTTCCGCGGCCAAACATCAGATCGTCCATCATCTGTGCGGCGGAAGATTGCTCATCTGCCATTGCAACGCCGCCGAACAACGACGCGATCACAAGCAGCGCGCACAGCCGTGAAGCCGGTGTCGGCTTGCCCAGAGCATGGTCCGGAAAAGTGGCTAACGGTTTTCCGAACGAGATCATGCTCCACAGAAGGATGAATTCACGCACCGAAGGTGATGCGCGTGCCGGTGGTTGTCGTCAGAACCTTGCCCGGCATCTGCCGCTGCGCTTCCTGGGTGAAATTGAGCCCGCTGCAATGCATGGGGATCAGCACGTCGGGGTTAAGCTTACCGATTTCGGCGACGACCTGGGTCAAATAATCGGCCGGCGCCGGGCCGAGATGAAAGCCGCCCATGATGGCGTGCACCTTCGAAACGCCCGAGACTTCCATCGCCTGCCGCACCGAATTCACGATGCCGACATGGCCGCAGGACGAGATCACGATCAGCCCCTTGTCCTTCAGGTTGAAGCAGGTCGCGTGCTCATGGATATGCTCGTCGGGCACGATCTTGCCTTCCATTTCGGCCGGCAAATAGTGGCTCCAGTTGCAGCCGGCGCCATCCTTGAGCTTGAACTCCACCATGGAGTTCGGCAGCACTTTTTCGATGCTGCTGCGCTTGATCTTGCCGGTCGTGAAGGCTTGCCCGCCGATCACCACCGGCTGCTCGCACAACACGAGCTTGACGTCGCGTTTGGCGAGATCGCGGCGGTCGAGCATGCCGTAGTCGCTCAGATCGCCCTGGCCGGCGCGGACATAACGCTGGCAGAAATTGTCCTCGCCGCCGGCGTACATCGTAAGGTCGGCCGGCAATTCCTTGCGGTGCTTGTCAAGAAATCCCATCAGGCCGCCCCAATGATCGAAGTGGCCATGGCTCATGATCAGCGTGTCGATCTTCTTTGCATCGACCTTCAGAAGCTCCATGTTGCCGTTGATGGCCTCGGGCGTCCAACCGTAATCGAGCAGAAAAGTGCGCTTGGCGTCGCCGCGCTGCGGCTCCAGCAACAACGACAATCCCCATTCGCTGTGCAGCGGCCGCAGCGAATCCGCGGAGCGGCCGGGCTCGGTCTTCACGCCATTCACTTCCTGCGGCTTGAAAAAGATATCGCTGGCGCTGTCGACCAGGACGCGCACCCCAAGCTTGTCGATCGTCGGCACCTCGATCGGGCCCGCCTTGGCCATTTCGATGCAGGCAAATCCGCCGGCCGCCGCGGTCGCGGCGAAGCCGGCCGACATCTTCAAGGCATCGCGTCGATTGAATTTCGGCATGGCGTTCTTTCCTCGGTTCGGGCCGGGCTCCCAGCCGCACTTGGCGATCTGCCCGAAATACAAAGCCGATTGACCAGCGTGTCAATTGAAATGCCTTGGCATGCTAGCGTCAAGCGGTATCGAGCACGTCATAAATCCGAAAAGCCGATGCGAACCGCGAAATTGCGGATATGGTATTTGTTGCTGAAAAACCGGTGGCGTTGGCGCCACCGGCCGCAACGGCAGGAAGCACGGAGGCATCGGGGTGAGTGATTCTGTTTCGCCCGACGTATCGGCCCCATCCCCGGAGCGCGCTTCACGTTCCGCACCATTGCCGGAGCGGGGGACGATCGGCGAGGTCTTCGTGGCGTTCTTGAAATTGGGCTTGACCTCCTTCGGCGGCCCGATCGCGCATCTCGGATATTTTCGCGATGAGCTGGTGGTGCGGCGCAAATGGCTCGATGAGACGACTTATGCGGACCTGATTGCGCTGTGCCAGTTTCTGCCGGGGCCGGCCTCCAGCCAGGTCGGCTTTTCGCTCGGCGTTCTCCGCGGCAACGGCCTTTGGGGCGGCCTTGCCGCGTGGTTCGCCTTCACCATGCCCTCGGCGGCGATCCTGTTCGCCTTTGCGATCGGTGCGGCCGCCTTCACCGGACCCATGGCGGATGGTTTCCTGCATGGCCTCAAGCTTGTCGCCGTCGCGGTCGTCGCCCAAGCTATCTGGGGCATGGCGCGAACCCTCGCGCCGGATCGCGCGCGTGCTGCCATCGCGCTTGCCGCGGTTGCGATCGTTGTATCCTTTGCCGGATCGTTCGCGCAGATCGCAGCGATCGCGTGCGGCGCCGGCGCAGGCCTTTGGCTGTGCCGGGGCGAGGTCGCGCCGGTTTCCGGACATCTGAATTTTCCCGTTACCCGCCGGGCCGGAGGCGCTGCGCTCGTTCTGTTCGCCGCGCTGCTGTTGCTCTCGCCGCTTCTGACCGCCGCGACCGGATCACGTGCGCTGGCTTTGTTCGACGCGTTTTACCGCTCAGGCGCAGGTGTTTGGCGGCGGCCATGTCGTGTTGCCCCTGCTGCAGGCGCAGGTCGTCACGCCCGGATGGGTCAGCAACGAAGCATTTCTGGCAGGCTATGGATTGGCCCAGGCGGTGCCGGGACCGCTCTTCACCTTCGCCGCCTATCTCGGCGCCGTGATGGGATCCCCGCCGAACGGCCTTGCCGGCGCAACCATTGCGCTTGTGGCCCTGCTCCTTCCGGGAATGCTGCTGGTCTACGGCATGTTGCCGTTCTGGGACGCGACACGCACCCGCCCCGCGGCTCAGGCCGCGATGCGCGGCACCAACGCCGCCGTGGTCGGCATTCTCGGTGCCGCGCTTTATAATCCGGTCTGGACCAGCGCGGTCAAGACGCCGCGCGATTTCGCGCTGGCGCTTGCCGGATTTCTGCTCCTCACCGTCTGGAAGATGCCGCCATGGATCGTGGTGGTGTTCCTCGCCGGCACCGGCGCCTTGCGGTCACTTCTCTGAGGTTTGCTCGGGAAGCGTCGCCGGACCGAGCGAGATAGAGTGATGAGCCAATACGGCTTCGATGGGCAGCTATTCCTTATAGCTTGTTGGCATCGACACGATGCCGCGGCGTCGATTACAATGACGATGGATTGTTTATGAAGATCCTTGATCGCACCAGCAGGCGTATTTTCCTCGCGCTGTCTTTGACGGTGCTTGGCGCCTTCGCGCTCGCCGATTTTCTGCGCGAGGTCCGCGCGGAGACGAATTACCCGAACCGGACCGTGCGCATCGTTCTGCCGTTTGCCGCCGGCGGCGTCGCCGATACCACCGCGCGCATTATCGCGGAGAAGCTTTCCGACAAGCTTGGCCAGCGCTTTTACGTGGAGAACCAACCCGGCGCCGGCGGCATCGCCGCGGCGCGGACGGTGATGTCATCGCCGCCTGATGGTTACACGCTGGTGCTGTTGACCAACGGAACCGCGATCAGCGTATCGCTGTTTGAAAAGCTGCCGTTCGACCCCTTAAAGGATTTCATGCCGATCTCGAGTCTGGGATTTTTCGACTTCATCTTCTGTACCAGCGGGACGTCCGACTTCAAGACGCTGGCCGACTTTATTACGGCCGCCAGGGCAAAGCCCGGCGCGCTGAATGTCGGCACCATCAATATCGGCAGCACGCAGAACCTGTCCGCCGAATTGTTCAAGACCGCAGCCAATATCGATTTCACCATCGTCCCCTATCGCGGAACGCCCGAGGTCGAGGTGTCGCTGCTACAGGGCAATATCGCGCTGATGATCGACAGCTACTCGGCGATCAGGGGTAACCTCGCCGACGGCAAATTCCGCGCGCTGGCGTCATCTGGCGCGGCGCGCTCGGAAAGCACGCCGGAGCTTGCCACCGTCCAGCAAAGCGGCGTTGCCAATTACGACGTGGTCTCCTGGAACGCGCTGTTCGCGCCCGCGCGCACGCCGCCTGAAGTCGTGAGGACGCTCAACGGCGCATTGCAGGGCATCCTCGCCGACACCGAGCTCAGGAAGCGGCTGATCGCGCTTGGCATCGAGGCCAAGGCGGGCGCGCCGGAGGAAATAGCGGCCCGGCTCAAATCCGACATCGACAAGTGGCGAGTAGTGATCGAGAAGGCGAAGATTCCCAAACAATAACGCACAAGCCTTCAGAAGTCTCGGAAGCCCATTCGAAAGAACCTCTGCCATGACCGCCTCATCAACCAATCCCAGACAATGGAATATCGGCCTTGTCGGCTATGGCGAGGTCGGCCGCATCCTCGCCGAGGATCTACGCAAGCAGGACGTCGCGGTGACTGCCTGCGACATCAAGCTTCGCAGCGATCAGGCGAGCCTGCCGTTGCGAGAGCACGCCGGTCACCATGGCGTCGCGCTGACCGCTTCGCACGCCGACCTTGCCGCGCAATCCGACTTCATCGTCTCCGCGGTCACCGCAAGCCAGGCCGTTCCGGTGGCGCGGGCTTGCGCGGGCGCCGTGAAACCGGGCGCCTTCTTCCTCGACTTCAATTCGGCCTCGCCCGGCGCCAAGCAGCGCGCGGCGGCGCTGGTCGACGGCGGCGGCGGCCGCTATGTCGAAGGCGCTGTGATGACCTCGATCCCGCCCTACCGCATCAAAGTGCCGTTGTTGCTCGGCGGATCAGGCGCAAGCGCGCTCGCGCCGCTGCTGGTGGAGCTCGGTTTCGATGCCAGGGTAGCGAGCGAGAAGCTCGGTGTCGCCTCGGCGGTCAAGATGTGCCGCAGCGTGATGATCAAGGGCCTTGAAGCCATGGTGATCGAGAGCTTCACCACCGCGCGCGCCTATGGCGTCGAGGACGCGGTGCTGGCGTCGCTGAAGGAGACATTTCCCGGCATCGACTGGGAAAAGCAAGGCGCGTACTTTTTCCAGCGCGTGATCGAGCACGGCCGGCGGCGCAGTGAAGAGGTCCGCGAGGTGGCGGAGACGGTGCGCGAGGCCGGCCTTGCGCCGTGGTCGGCGCAAGGCACGGCCGAACGCCAGGCATGGATCGCCGACCTCGCGGATGAGGGCTTGTTCGGCGAGAGGGATACCAAAACCTTTGCCCGCAGTCCGGACTGGCGCACCGAAGCCGACCGCATCCTCGCCAGCATCGCAGCGAAGAATACCGGGCGGGACGGTTGAATGGCTGAACCTGCGCAATCTGAGAAGACGCCGGGCTGGCTGGACTGGTATGCCGGCCCGTCGAAACCCCGCTTCAAGGTGCCGGCAGGCGCGGTCGACGCGCATTGCCATATCTTCGGCCCCGCCGCCGAATTCCCCTACGCGGGAAAGCGCAAATACACGCCGGGTGACGCGTCCAAGGCGCAGCTTTTTGCCTTGCGCGATCATCTCGGTTTTGCGCGCAATGTGATTGTGCAGGCGACCTGCCACGGCGCCGACAATAGCGCGATGATCGATGCGCTCAACCATTCCGCCGGCAAGGCGCGTGGGGTTGCGACCGTGCGGCGCGACATCCCGGACGCCGAGCTGGAGATGTTGCATGAAGCCGGCGTGCGCGGCGTACGCTTTAACTTCATCAAACGGCTGGTCGATTTCACGCCGAAGGGCGAATTGATGGAGATCGCCGGCCGCATCAAGGAGCTCGGCTGGCATGTCGTGATCTATTTCGAGGCGGCCGACCTACCGGAATTGTGGGACTTCTTCACCGCGTTGCCGGCGACGGTCGTGGTCGATCACATGGGCCGGCCCGACGTCAGTAAACCGATCAATGGAGTTGAATTCGGGCTGTTCATCAAATTCATGACCGAGCACCCGAATGTGTGGTCAAAGGTCAGTTGCCCGGAGCGATTGTCAGTTTCGGGCCCGCCGGCGCTGAACGGCGAACAAAATCCCTATCGCGATGTGGTCCCCTTCGCCCGCCGCATCGTCGAGACGTTTCCCGACCGTGTGCTGTGGGGCACCGACTGGCCGCATCCTAATCTGAAAGACCACATGCCCGACGACGGCCTCTTGGTCGACTTCATTCCGCACATCGCGACCACGAGCGAGTTGCAACACAAGCTGCTGGTCGAAAACCCGATGCGACTTTACTGGCCGGAACGATCCTGAAAGCAAAGGCCCGTGAGGGGCGCGCCGGCCGCTGGGCCGACCTGATCCGACGACAGCTGGGGATCGCGCATCGATAGGGCGCGACGGCTCTCAGTGCAGGGTTCCGAAGCATTCATCCGGCTGGCCGATGCTTGAGATGACCTCGTAAAGGCGATGAAGCTCGGATTCCAGATGTTCATTGACCAGCAGCAGCGCCTCCAGCGCTCCGCGCGTGTTGCCGTCACATGATGCGATGATTTGATCTATTGCAACTTCTGTACGCCTGGACGCCATTTGTAATCCCCTACTAAAACACCGGCTGCCATATCTCGCAGCGATTGGGGCAAAATTCAGCGTCCGAAAAGATCATTTGGTGGCGCCGCGAGATTTTCAACAGGCTTGGCAAATTCAGGCGGCCACGGCGAGCCCGCGCGGGCTCACGACATACTCCTTCAGGACGTTGTCCTTGGCGTCGACTTCAACCAGCGATACGTCATAGGTCCAGAGATCGGCGAGGTGCTGGAGCACCCGCCTGGCGTCGGTCTCGTTCAGCTGGGCGCCCTTCACCACGACATGGCGCAGCATCAGGCGGCGGTCGCCGGCAAGATCGACGTCGACCACCTCGATATTGGGATCGATATATCCGACGTCGTATTGCCGCGCCAGTTCGCGACGAACCCTGCGGTAGCCGCGTTCATCGTGGATCGCATCGACCAGGATGCCGGCGGTTTCCGCGGGATCGTCGTGCAGGTGGAACATCCGCCAGCTTCGTATCAATCGCGGGCTGAGGAACTGGCTGATGAAACTCTCATCGCGGAAATTGGCCCAGACGTGACGCAGCACCGTCATGACGTCGCCGCTGCCCGCGATGTCCGGGAACCATTCGCGGTCCTCGTGGTCGGGATCAGATACGATGCGTTCGATATCCCGCATCATCGCAAAGCCGAGCGCGTAAGGGTTGAAATCCGAAAAGCGCTGGTCGTCGAAATCGGGCTGGAACACCACATTGGTGTGGGACTGCAGGAACTCGAGGAAATTGCCGTCGGAAAGCCGGCCCTGTTCGTGCAGCCGGGTCATGATGCGGTAATGCACGTAGGTCGCGGTGCCTTCGTTCATGACCTTGGTTTGGCTTTGCGGATAGAAATACTGGGCGATGTGCCGCACGATCCGGAGCAGTTCGCGCTGCCAGGGCTGCAGACGCGGCGCCACCTTTTCGAGGAAATACAAGATATTTTCCTGCGGCAGCCCGAGCAGCTTGCGGCGACGCTCCGTGTTCAGCAGTTCCGCGCTCTTCACCGGTCCGGTCGGCACCGTTCGCCACAGGTCGTTGAACACGCTCTGCTCATGCGCGCGGCGTTCCTCGGCACGCTTTTCTTCCGCGCGGAGATCGAGATTCTTCTTGCCGGGATAGCGATCGATGCCGTGCGACATCAGCGCATGCGCCGCATCGAGCGTCACTTCGACCGCAAGCCGGCCATGCCGCTCCTCGCATTGCGCCACATAGCTCTTGGCAAAGTCGAGATAGTCGAGAATCCCTTCTGCATCCGTCCATTGCCGGAACAGATAATTGTTCTTGAAAAAATGGTTGTGGCCGAACGCCGCGTGCGCGATCACCAGCGTCTGCATGGTCGCGGTGTTTTCTTCCATCAGATAGGAGATGCACGGCGAGGAGTTGATCACGATTTCATAGGCGAGACCCTTCAGCCCCTTGCGGTAGAATGCCTCGTGATGAGCGAAATGCTTGCCGAACGACCAATGCTTGTAAAACAGCGGCATGCCGGCCGAGGAATAGGCGTCCAGCATCTGCTCGGCGGTGATGATCTCGATCTGGTTCGGATAGGTGTCCAGTCCGAGTTCGGTTCGCGCGACCTCCTCGCACGCATCGTGGATGCGCTGCAGCTTCGGGAAGTCCCAGTCCGCTCCCTCAAACAGGCGTTCGGCTGTCGCGATCATGGCGCGGCCTTCTCCTGGCTTCGGCGACGCTGAAACAGGTCATGAAACACCGGGAAGATTTCGCTGCGGTCACTGACCTTGCGCATCGACAGCGGCGCGCCTTCGGCGCGAAGGCGCTGATACAGCGTCCACAGCGAGGAATCAGGCATGTCGAAGGTGCTGCCACCGGCCTCGCCGACTTCGAGATAGGCAAAGAACTGGCTGACAGGAAGGATCATGTCGGTCAGGAGCCTGCCCGTGACGGCGCTGTCCGAAATCGAATTATCGCCGTCGGAGGCCTGCGCGGCGTAGATGTTCCAGTCCGACGGGCGAAAGCGCGACCTGACGATGTCGTGCATGGCCTCCAGCGCGCTCGACACCATGGTTCCGCCGGACGCCGGCCCGTGGAAGAAAGTGTCTTCGTCGACTTCCTCCGCCCGATCGGTATGACGAATGAAGACGATCTCGACATGCCGGTAGCGCCGCGTCAGGAACACGTAAAGCAGCATATAGAAGCGCTTGGCCAGATCCTTCATGTGCTCGGACATCGAGCCGGAAACGTCCATCAGGCAGAACATCACGGCCTGCGCCACCGGTTTCGGCACGCTCTCAAAACGGCGGAAGCGGATGTCGATCGGATCGATGAACGGAATGCGGCGGACCTTGGCCTTTAATGTCTCGATCTCGGCGATCAACTCGGCGCGGCGGGTTTCGTTATCGCAGGCTTCGAGCTCCGCCTCAAGCTGGGCGATCGTCGCCGGCCGCGGCCGCCGCAGCGCGACGCGGCGGGCCAATGCAAGCTGCACAGTACGGCTCACCGAAATGTTCGCCGGCGAACCGGTGGTCGAATAGCCTGCGCGTTGCAGCCCTTCGCTTTCCGCATCGGCAAGCTTGCGCTTGGCGAGATCCGGCAATTCAAGATCGTCGAGGAACAGGTCGACAAACTCATCGCGGGACAGAACGAAGCGGAAGTCGTCTTCGCTGTCGCCTTCCCCCGGCTGGGATGCCCGGCCGCGGCCTTCGCCCGAACGCGGCAGGATGTCGCCTTCGATGAACTTCTTGTTGCCGGGAAGCACCCTGTCACGCGTGCCGCCTTCACGTCGAAAGCGAGGTTCGTGCATCCCGTCAAGCGGGATGCTGACCTCGCCACCCTCCAGGACATCCTTGATGTCGCGGCCCTCGGAGGATTTCTTCACGGCGCCCTGAACCAGCGCCTTGGCACGGCGCAGGAAACGTTGGCGGTTCTCCAGGCTCTTGCTGCCTGGATTCAGACGCCGATCGACGATGAACATTGCCACTGTTGCAGCCGCCTCAGCCGGCTTGTTTTACACGCATGTACCATTCGACGAGCCTGCGAACCTGGCGCTCGGTATAACCGCGTTCCACCATTCGCGAGACGAACTCGCCGTGTTTCTTTTCGGTATCGCCGTCCTTCTTCGAACCGAACGAGATCACCGGAAGCAGGTCCTCGACCTGGGAGAATATCCGCTTTTCGATAACCTCACGGATCTTCTCATAGCTGGTCCAGGACGGATTCTTGCCGTTGTTCTGGGCCCGCGATCGCAGCGAGAACTTGACCACCTCGTTACGGAAGTCCTTGGGGTTTGCGATGCCCGCGGGTTTCTCGATCTTGGTCAGTTCCTGGTTGAGAAGCTCGCGATTGAGCATCTGACCAGTGTCCGGGTCCTTGAAGTCCTGATCCTCGATCCAGGCGTCGGCGTAATCGACGTAACGGTCGAACAGGTTCTGGCCATAATCCGAATAGGATTCCAGATAGGCCTTCTGGATTTCGTTGCCGATGAATTCCGCATAGCGCGGCACGAGCTCGGCCTTGATGAACTCGAGATAGCGCTTCTCGATTTCGTCGGAATGCTGCTCACGCCGGATCGACTGCTCAAGCACATACATCAGAT
>Ga0193751_1000059_pt1 | contig 96261 bp, 99 predicted proteins | sample L1c2metaG_FD_143050 | JGI IMG/M metagenome (GOLD analysis project Ga0193751, IMG submission 143050) | Soil microbial communities from a riparian zone of the East river system, Colorado, United States - L1c2 | ecosystem: Environmental > Terrestrial > Soil > Riparian zone | place: USA: East River... | reverse complement strand
ATTAACCGCCTGCGGCCTGCGACCGCCCAGTTGCTGTTCTGGGTGTTTTCGGCGCTGATGGGCATTTCGCTGTCCTCGATCTTCCTGGTGTACACACACACCTCGATCGTGCGGGTGTTCTTCATCACCGCGGCGACCTTCGGCGCGCTGAGCCTCTACGGCTACACCACCAAGCGTGACATGAGCGGCATGGGATCGTTCCTGTTCATGGGCCTGATCGGCATTATCATCGCGAGCGTGGTCAATCTCTTCCTCGCCAGCTCGATGCTGCAGTTCGTGGTATCGGTGGTCGGCGTGCTGGTGTTTGCGGGCCTCACCGCCTGGGACACCCAGCGGCTGAAGAACGATTACATCTACGGCTATGCCTCGCAGGGCGGCGACGTGGCGGAGCGGGCGGCGATCACCGGCGCATTGTCGCTCTACCTGAACTTCATTAACCTGTTCACGCTGTTGCTGCAGCTCCTCGGTCAGCGCGACTGACCGCTGCCTGGAGTGGACGAATTCATGCCCCGGCCATGCGGCCGGGGCTTTTCTTTTTCGAAGCGAAAAAATAATCTAGGGCATGTCCTCGCTCGAAATCCGCCCCGCCACCGCGGCCGACCTCCCCTTCATTACCGATATCTATGAGCACGCTGTCCGTTACGGCACCGCGACGTTCGAGCTCGTGCCGCCGGATCTCGCTGAAATGACGCGGCGGTTTGACGTGCTGATGGAGGGCGGCTTTCCCTATTTCGTCGCTGCCCTCGACGGCCGCGTGATCGGATATGCTTATGCCGGAGCCTACCGGCCGCGGCCGGCCTACCGGTTCACGGTGGAGAATTCGGTCTATTTGCAACCCGCCCTCCACCGGCGGGGAATCGGCCTGCAATTGCTGCAACGGTTGATCCATGAATGCGAGGCGCGCGGCTACCGCCAGATGATCGCGGTGATCGGCGATTCCGTCAACGCCGCCTCGGTTGGCGTGCATTCGCGGTGCGGATTCCAAATGATCGGGACCCATCCGAGCGTCGGTTTCAAATTCGGCCGATGGCTCGACACCGTGATGATGCAGCGGGCGCTGGGCGAGGGCGCCACGACGGTGCCGGCGAATGAGACGCCCACGCCGCGCTAGCTACCTGGCATCATTCCGCGGCGCCAACGGGTCCGCGCCAAGCTCGGCCGGATGACAAGCTCCGCGAAGCCGGAAATCTCGAGATTTTCGGGTCCGGTCCTTTTATCCCGGAATGACGACTAAACCACCGCCAGCTTGCGATCGATGACCAACAGCACGCGATCGAGCTCATGACCGCGACGCAAGATCAGTCCGCTCGCAGAGATCACGCTGTAGATTCCCTGCTTGCGGGCAAGCCGGGGATCCTTTTCGATGCGGTAGATTGGAACTTCGGAAGCGCGGCGGAATATCGAGAACACCGCACGGTCGCGCAGGAAATCGATGGCATAATCCCGCCACTCGCCGTCGGCGACCATGCGCCCGTACAGGTTCAGGATGCGATTGAGTTCGAGGCGACTGAACGTTACCCGGCTTGGCAAGGCACCCGCAGCGGCGTTGCGCGCCACTGCGCGGGCCTCGCTTGGATCGGCTTCCTCCGACATCGAACTCATCGCACACCTCCCGTCACCATAGGCATGATCCTGTTCCGGATTCCGCTTTGCGCTAACGCGCCCCTGCGGGCTCGGGATCATGCCGCGAGCAACATGATTGCGCCGACTGACCCCCGCCGCAAGGGGGCCGTGGCGGGCAGGATCGGGTTCGCTGCTACCGTCAGTTCCCTGTTGAGCGAAAGAGCCGGTGCACCCGCAGGTCCCATGCCGTCACAGCATCGTTAGCGGAATCATAATACCGCCCCACTTCCGCCCATCGACCGCCCTGCTGAACTGCGACAACACTGGCGTGCGTTGGCCCGGTCCTTTCGATACCGGATTCCTCAGCCCCCAGCCCCCCGGGTCGTTGGGATCGGGCCTGTCGCAGAATAGTTTATCCTCATACTGGGCCAACGCGAGTTGGTCCTTTTCTTTTTTGAGGGCAGAAGAGTTCGACTTTCGATCCTTGAATGCAGGACGGCCTCAGGCGAGTTTAGGACGTTCGATTCGATAGGCTCGGGCTTCCAACGGCATTTTCATGCGAAAGCCCGCCCGGCCCTCACAGGATCGCCAGCGTTCGCGCGAAGCCACCGCGCAGAAACAAAATCCAAAATCTAGTGAAGTGACGTATAGGCGGCGCCCAGCATCGGGCCCGGCCTGTCGCGGCTGCCGTCCTGGACAAAGACCGCGGCGGCATCGATGCCCTCGCGCGAAATATTCTCCAATGGCACAGTCCAGCTGCCGGCACTGCCGTTCCAGTCGCCAACCTTCAGCACGTTGCGTACCACATTGTAGTAGGTGAGTTCGCGACCGCGATTCTCACCGCGTCCGATCGATATCGGCACCGCTTTGGCGATCGAACAGATCCATATTTCGCCATGAACCGCGGCGGGCGCCTTGTTCGAGGCGGCCACGGACACCGTAATCAGTTTACCCGCCAGCGTCATCGACACCGGCACCGACATCACGCCGTCGGCCTTCCTGGTGGCGCCGATCGCGCTTTCGATCCCGGCGCGGTCGCTGCCAACGACATGGGCGGCGCCGTTGACAACCATCTGCGGCGTGTAGACATCGCGATCGCCGCGCATCAGCGAATAGGCTTTCTGACGGGCACTGAAGCGCGCATCCGCCAGCGTGTCTTTCCAGCCGAGATAATCCCAGTAATCGATCGGCATGCTCAGCGCGATCACCGAGGGATCCTTAGCCAGCTCGCCAATGATCCTGTCGGCGGGCGGGCACGACGAACATCCTTGCGAGGTGAAAAGTTCTACCACGGCGCGGGGCTCGGCATGGGCTGGCCGGATGATGGCCACAATCGCGCAGACGCCGAGCGCACCCGACCACCGCGAAATACAAGTATAGGCCATCCTTGCTGTCATACCGGGATCCGACTATCCGCGGAGAAGCCGTTAACACTTCTCGCCGTTAACCCAACCTGATGGCGTCCAAGCCGCCAGCCTTCCAACAAAGAAGGCGGCCTTTTCTTAGGCCGCCTTCACCCCTCTCGCTACTCACTTCGCAGTGAGCCATCGATCACAATCAGGCAGCAAGCTTGCGCAGCACGTAATGCAGGATGCCGCCGTTTCGATAATAGTCGAGCTCATCAAGCGTATCGATCCTGCACAACAGCGAAATGCGCTGCAACGAGCCGTCGCCTGACACGATCTCCGCGGTAAGCTTTTGGCGCGGTTTCAGATCACCCTGCAACCCCCGTATTGTTACGGTCTCATCGCCCTTCAGCCCGATCGACTGCCATGAGGCTCCGTCTTCGAAGGTGAGTGGAAGCACCCCCATGCCGACCAGATTGGATCGATGGATGCGCTCGAAGCTCTGGCAGATCACGGCGCGAACGCCGAGCAGCCTGGTGCCCTTCGCGGCCCAGTCCCGCGAGGAGCCGTTGCCGTATTCGGCGCCGGCGAAGACCACCAGCGGCACGCGCTCGGCCTGATACTTCATCGCAGCGTCATAGATCGACATCTGCTCGCCATCGGGCCAGTGCTTGGTCAACCCACCTTCGGGAATGTTGCCGTCGGCGCCCTTCAGCATGAAATTCTTGATGCGGATATTGGCGAAGGTGCCGCGCATCATGATTTCATGGTTGCCGCGCCGGGTGCCGTATTGGTTGAAGTCCGCCGGGCGCACCTGATGCTCGCTGAGGAATTTTCCGGCCGGAGAGGTGAGCTTGATCGAGCCCGCCGGCGAGATGTGGTCGGTGGTGATCTTGTCGCCGAACATCGCCAGAATCCGCGCATCGACGACGTCGACGATCGGCTCCGGCTCTTTCTTCATGCCCTCGAAGTAAGGCGGGTTCTGTACATAGGTCGAGCTCATGTTCCAGCGATAGGTCTCGCTCTCGACGGTTTTGATCTTGCGCCAGTTGGTGTCGCCCTTGAACACGTCCGCGTAGCGCTTCTTGAAGATCGTGGCGGTCACGAATTTCTTCATGTACGCGTTGATCTCCTTGGTGGTCGGCCAAATATCCTTCAGATACACCGGCTTGCCATCCTTGCCGGTTCCGATCGGTTCGACCGCGAGATCCTTGGTGACCGTTCCGGTCAGCGCGTAAGCGACGACCAAAGGCGGCGATGCGAGATAGTTGGCCTGCACGTCCGGGCTGACGCGGCCTTCGAAATTGCGGTTACCCGACAGCACGGCGGCGGCGACGATGCCGTTGTCATTGATCGCCTTCGAGATATCTTCCGGCAGCGGGCCGGAATTGCCGATACAGGTGGTGCAGCCGAAGCCGACCAGATTGAATCCGACCTTGTCGAGATCGCTCTGCAATCCGGAGTTGGCAAGATATTCGGCAACCACCTGACTGCCCGGCGCCAGCGAGGTCTTGACCCAGGGCTTTGCGGTCAGGCCCCTGGCGGCGGCATTGCGCGCCAAAAGCCCTGCGCCGATCAGCACGCTCGGATTGGAAGTGTTGGTGCAGGAGGTGATCGCCGCGATCACCACGTCGCCATGACCGAGATCGAAATTGCGATTTTCCACCGCATAGCGTTTCGAGATGTCCGCGCCCTTCTTGTACTCGCTATTCATCGCGGTGGCGAAACCTTCGGCCACCGCGGGCAGCGCGACGCGGCCTTCGGGCCGCTTCGGGCCGGCCATCGACGGCACGACGTCACCGAGATCGAGCGTGAGCGTGGTCGTGAACACCGGGTCGGCCGACTTGGCGGTGCGAAACAGGCCCTGCGCCTTGGCGTAGGCCAAAACCAGCGCGACGCGGTCAGCCTTGCGGCCTGAGGTCTTGAGATAATCGATGGTTGCGGCATCGACCGGGAAGAAGCCGCAGGTGGCGCCATATTCCGGCGCCATATTGCCGATGGTCGCCTTGTCCGCGACCGAGAGGTGATCGAGCCCGGGGCCGAAGAACTCCACGAATTTTCCGACCACGCCCTGCTTGCGCAGCATCTGCGTCACCGTCAGCACCAGGTCGGTCGCGGTCACACCTTCCCTGAGCTGGCCCTTGAGTTTGAAGCCGACCACTTCCGGCAGTAGCATCGACAGCGGCTGACCCAGCATGCAGGCTTCCGCCTCGATGCCGCCGACGCCCCAGCCGAGCACGGCCAGGCCGTTAACCATGGTGGTGTGCGAATCGGTGCCGACAAGCGAATCCGGATAGGCGACCTCGAAAGTGCCGGTCTTCTTGCCGACCGTCATCTTCTGCTTCTTGGTCCAAACCGTCTGGGCGAGGTATTCGAGATTGACCTGATGGCAGATACCGGTGCCGGGCGGCACCACGGAGAAATTCGAGAACGCCTTCTGGCCCCATTTCAGGAATTCGTAGCGCTCCTGGTTCTGCTTGTATTCCTCGACCACATTCTTGCCGAACGCCTTGTTGTCGCCGAAGAAGTTCACGATCACCGAGTGGTCGATGACGAGATCGACCGGCACCAGCGGGTTGATCTTCTCGGCATTGCCGCCGAGCGCCTGCATCGCGTTGCGCATCGCCGCGAGATCGACCACCGCGGGCACGCCAGTGAAATCCTGCATCAGGACGCGTGCGGGACGGAACGCGATTTCATGTTCGAGGACGCGCTTCTTCAGCCACTTCGAGACCGCGAGGATGTCATCCTTCTTGACGGTGCGGCCGTCTTCGTTGCGTAACAGATTCTCCAGCAGCACCTTCATGGAATAAGGAAGTTTGGAGATTCCCTTCAGACCGTTTTTCTCGGCGGCGGGCAGGCTGTAATAGACGTAGGTCTTGCCGCCAACCTTGAGGGTTTTTTGGCATTTGAAGCTGTCGAGCGAGGTCATGTGAGGCAATCCCAAATTGTCAGTTATACCCGGCAGGGTATTATCACACCGGTGGAGAGGTTTGGCCGATCGGCTTGCAGCTGCGGATTGTGTGCTGCATCAAGTTCCGGCTTATAGAATCTTTCAACAACCACCGCCACACCGGCAAGCGGTTCGCAGCAATGCGACCCATCAATTCTGATGCAGTACCCGGGAATTCCAGTGGGCTGTCAAAGGGGTAAAATGCGGCTCTCGGGGCGCGATATCAGCTGCGTGCGGGGCGGACGGGAAGTCTTTTCCGGTCTCAATTTCGAGGCCGCCTCGGGTGAAGCGCTGGCCGTCACTGGCCCCAACGGATCGGGCAAGACTTCGCTATTGCGCTTGATCGCGGGGCTGCTGACAGCGGCGAAGGGCTCCATCAAGCTGGAAGGTGGCGAGACGGAGCTAACTCTGCCCGAGCAGTCGCATTATCTCGGCCATCGCGATGCCATCAAACCGGCTTTGAGCGTCTCGGAAAATCTGACGTTCTGGCGGGATTTCCTGGGCGGCGAGGTGTTTGATGCGGCGGAAACTCTGGCCATGGTGGGGCTCGATCATGCCGCGGGGTTTCCGGCGGCTTACCTATCGGCCGGACAGCGGCGGAGGCTCTCGATCGCCCGGTTGCATGCCGTACGGCGGCCGGTCTGGCTGTTGGATGAACCGACCAACGCCCTCGACACTGCCGGACAGACGCTATTCGCGACAATGATGAGGGACCATCTGTCGCGCGGCGGCCTGATCATCGCCGCCACGCACACGGCGTTGGGCGTCACGGCGCGCGAGCTCCGAATCGGAGGCGCATCATGACCGCGCTTGCCGCGCTGATTCGAAGGGACATCAAAATCGCGCTTCGCGTCGGTGGCGGCGCGCTGATCGGAGTGCTGTTCTTTCTCACCGTCGTGGTACTGATGCCGTTTGCGGTCGGCCCCGATCTCGCGCTGCTGACGCGGCTCGGCCCGGCGATCCTCTGGCTCGGCGCGCTCTTGGCAAGCCTGCTCACCCTCGACCGCCTGTTCATGGCTGACCATGAAGACGGCTCGCTCGATCTGATCGTGATGGGCAGGACATCACTGGAATTGGCGTGCGCGGCGAAGGCGCTGGCGCACTGGCTCGCCGCGGGATTGCCGCTTGTCATTGCAACCCCGGTGCTCGGGCTATTGCTCAATCTCGACGCCACCGCGACATCGGCTGTTGCGCTGACGCTGCTGGCCGGCACGCCGGCGCTGACTTTTACCGGCATGATCGGCGCGGCGCTTGCCGTGACGCTGCATCGCGGCGGACTGCTGCTGGCCGTGCTGGTGCTGCCGCTGTCTATACCGGTGCTGATTTTTGGCGTGGCGGCCTCGGAGGCCGCAATCACGGAACCGCTGGCATTTGGCGCGCCATTTTCGATCCTTTGCGCGCTGTCGCTGGTTAGTTTTGTCATCGGACCGTTCGCGGCGGCCGCCAGCCTCCGGCACGGATTGGACTAATCAGGCATGCCCAACTTGACGCCGATCAACTCTCGCTGAAAATCTTCATGCTGATTGCCTGCGACCACCGCGATCGTTAACAGGGGATGTCATGACGCTGATCGACCTTGCCAATCCGACCCGGTTCCTGACCTTCACCGCGCGCCTGTTGCCGTGGCTTGCGGCTGCGACCGCCATCCTGCTCGCGATCGGCCTGTACCAGTCGGCCATGGCGCCCGACGACTATCAGCAGGGCGCCACCGTGAAGATCATGTTCATTCACGTGCCGAATGCCTGGCTGTCGATGTTCGTCTGGGGGGTGATGAGCATGGCTGCGCTGGGCACGCTGGTGTGGCGGCACCCGCTGGCGGACGTCGCTGCGAAAGCCGCCGCGCCGATCGGTGCTGCGTTTACCTTTCTCGCGCTGGTGACGGGCTCGCTGTGGGGGCGGCCGATGTGGGGCACCTATTGGGAATGGGACGCGCGGCTGACCTCGGTTTTGATTCTGTTTCTGATGTATCTCGGCCTGATCGCTCTGTGGCGCGCGGTGGAGGATCCCTCGCGCGCGGCGCGCGCCGCCGCGATCCTGACGCTGGTGGGCGCCATCAATCTTCCCATCATCAAATTCTCGGTGGACTGGTGGAATACGCTGCATCAGCCGGCCTCGGTGATGCGAATGGGAGGACCGTCGCTCGATCCCGCCTTTTTGATTCCGCTTCTGGTGATGGCGGTGGCGTTCTCGCTATTGTTCCTTACTCTGCACCTGGCGGCGATGCGCAACGAGATCCTGCGCCGCCGGGTGCGCGCGCTTCAATTGACCCAAGTGGCGCAAGCCAGCCAGCGTGCGGCGTGAGCGCGATGTCGCTTGGCCCCTACGCGCTCTTCATCGTGACGTCGTATTTGCTGGTGACGGCGGTGGTGCTGATGCTGATGATCTGGATCGCAATCGATTATCGCCGCCAGAGGCGCCATCTGCGCGAACTCGAAGCCGGGGGTGTCGTCAGGCGCTCCGGGCGCAGCGCCACGGACATCAAATGAGCGAACCTTCGACCACCGATGCTGCGCCGCGAGCCTCGCGCTGGATGATGGCGCTGCCGCTGGTTGCCTTCGCTTGCCTCGCCGCGATGTTCTGGTTCCGGCTCGGCACCGGCGACCCGTCGCGCATTCCATCCGCCCTGATCGGCCGTCCAGCGCCGCAAACGGCGCTGCCGGCGCTTGAGGGCCTCGTCAATAACGGCGCGCCGGTGCTTGGCCTTGATCCTTCCGTATTCAAGGGCAAGGTCAGCGTCGTCAATGTCTGGGCGTCGTGGTGCGTGCCGTGCCACGACGAGGCGCCGCTATTTACCGAGCTCGGCCGCGACAGCCGGCTGCAGATGGTCGGCATCAACTACAAGGATTCCCCCGACAATGCCCGGCGCTTTCTCGGCCGCTACGGCAATCCGTTCGGCATTGTCGGCGTCGACGCCAATGGCCGCGCCTCGATCGAATGGGGGGTCTATGGCGTGCCGGAGACCTTCATTGTCGGGCGCGAGGGCACCATTGCCTACAAGCTGGTCGGCCCGGTGACGGCCGACAATTTCAACACCGTGCTCAAGGTCGAAATCGACAAGGCGCTGAAGTGACGACGTAGTCGTCATTCCGGGATGGTCCCAACGGGTCCGCGCGCAGCGCGGCCCGATGACAGGCTCCGGACCAGACCTCAGATGTGCAATTGCACAACGGGGAAGCTCGAGATTCTCCGATGTGCAACTGCACATCGTAGTTCGCTCGCGATAAGCTCGCGCCCCGGAATGACGGAGCGCAATCACCCCTTGCTCACATCACCCTCCGCCGCGTCGCTCGCCTGCAGCGATGCCGGCTCCAGATGGTAACGCTTGATCAGCGGCATCTGCGTGACCGCGAAAATCATCGTCAGCGGGATCACGCCGAACGCCTTGAACGCCACCCAGAAATCAGTGGTCTGGGTACGCCAGATGATTTCGTTCAATACCGCCATCGCGGAAAAGAACAGCGCCCAGCGCAGAGTGAGGATGCGCCAGCCTTGCGGCGTGAGATTGAACATCTGATCGAACATGATGGCGATAAAGGAGCGGCCGAACAATAAGCCGCCGCCGAGAATGGCGGCGAACAGGCCGTAGATGATGGTGGGCTTGACCTTGATGAAGGTCTCATCGTGCAAAACCAGCGTCAACGTGCCGAATACGATGACGATGACGCCCGTGATCAGCGCCATCAGTGGCACATGTCTGTTCACCACGTAAGAGGCGATCATCGCCGCCACGATGGCCACCATAAAGGCGCCGGTGGCGACGAACAGGTGGAACTTGGCGTTGGCGACGAAGAATACCAGCAGCGGACCGAGTTCGGTCGCGAGCCTGAACAGCGGATGTGGCTGCGTCTTGTCCATTACTCAATCCATCAGATTCGTATCGTTCCCATCAATCCCTGCGATCGCTTGCGCAAAATCCCGCGCGGTGAAGGCTGCGAGATCGTCGATGCCCTCGCCGACCCCGATGAAATGCACCGGCAATTTGTGATTCTCCGCCAATGCCACCAGGATGCCGCCGCGCGCAGTGCCGTCGAGCTTGGTCATCACAAGGCCGGTAACGCCAGCGGTACGATGAAACGCCTCGACCTGCGACAGCGCATTTTGTCCCACCGTGGCGTCAAGCACCAGCAGCACCGCGTGCGGCGCCGAGGTATCGACCTTTCTGAGGACCCGAACCACCTTTTCTAATTCGCTCATCAATTCGGCCTTGTTCTGCAGGCGCCCAGCGGTATCGACCAGAAGCACGTCGAGCTTTCCCTCCCGCGCGGCCGACAACGCATTGAAGGCAAGGCTCGCGGAATCCGAACCCTGCGCGCCGGCAATCACCGGCGATTTGGCGCGTTCGCCCCACACCTTCAACTGCTCGATCGCAGCGGCGCGAAAGGTATCGCCGGCGGCCAGCATCACCTTGCGGCCCTGGGCTGAAAATTTCGCCGCCAGCTTGCCGATGGTGGTGGTCTTGCCGGAACCGTTGACGCCGACCACGAGAATGACAAACGGTTTTTTCGTCTCATCGATGACTAGCGGCTTTGCCACCGGCGCGAGAACCTTTTCGACCTCGGTTGCGACCACCGATTTCACGTCATCGGCGGAGATCGACTTGTCGTAGCGGCCGACGCCCACGGCCATGGCGATGCGACCGGCCACCTCGGTACCGAGATCGGCGCGCAGCAGCACGTCCTCGATATCGTCGAGCATCGCGCGATCGAGTTTGCGCTTGGTGACGAGGTCGGCCACCGCCGCCCCGAGCGAGCTTGAGGTGCGCCTCAGGCCGCCGGACAGCCGACGCCACCAGCTCTGCTTTGTGTTTTTCGGAGTGCTATCGTTCATGGCTAGTGTCCACCGCGCGAGGGGTGTGTTAGCGGTTTCGGGCGATGAGCGAAAGTCTTGACCGAGCAATCGAAGGTCCCGAGTTGACCGCGGACGAAATCCTGTCCCGCGTGCTCCATCGCGACGGTTTGATGCTGGTGATCGACAAGCCCGCGGGCCTGCCGGTGCATCGCGGCCCCAAGGGTGGCGCCAACCTCGAATCATCATTCGACGCGCTGCGGTTCGGCCTGCCGCGACCGCCGGTTCTCGCCCACCGGCTCGACCGCGATACGTCCGGCTGCCTCGTGCTCGGACGCCATCGCAAGGCGACGGCGTCGCTCGGTCTGTTGTTCAAGCATGGCAAGGTCTCGAAAACCTACTGGGCGGTAGTCGAAGGCGGCCCGGCGGAGGATGAGGGTATCATTGACATGCCGCTCGGCCGCCTCAACGCCGAGCGCGGCTGGTGGCAGAAGCCGGATCCGCAAGGACAATCCGCGATCACCAACTGGAAAGTGCTGGGACGCGGTAGCGGCCTTGCCTGGCTCGCCCTCGAACCCGTCACCGGCCGCACCCACCAATTGCGCGTGCATTCAGCCGCGATGGGCTGGCCGATCGTTGGCGACAATATCTACAGCAATGGACCCCGCTTCGGCGAGCCGCGTCTGCACCTGCACTCCCGCGAGATCGTGATCCCGATTTCCAGGAATAAGGACCCGGTGCGGGTGACCGCACCGGCGCCGCCGCATCTGCGGGAGCGGCTCAGAGCCTGCGGGTGGAACGGGGAGTGAAGCTGGGGCACCCGAGCACGATGCAGCCACATCCACCGCCCGTCATCATCCGCGAAAGCGGATGATCCGGTATCCCAGGGGCGCCCTTTTGTTGACTCGAGAGGCCCGCGGCGTACTGGGTCGCCCGGTCAGGCCGGGCGATGACAGCCGTTGCGAGGGCGCCGCGACGGCGCCTCACACCGCCAGCCGCGCGCCATCATGTCCGGCGATCGCAAGCGTCCGCACCGCGCCCGGGGTCTCCCCCTTGATCGCGACCGGCAAGAAATGTTCGGTGCGGCCTTGCGTGGCGCTTTCGATCAGAACCTCGCGGGTTGCGCCGATTTCCGATGCCAGCCGCCGCTGCAACGCAGCCTCTCCCGCCGCGCGCAAGCGACCGGCGCGTTGGCGAATCACAGATCCCGCGACTTGCGGCATGCGCGCCGCCGGCGTGCCCGGGCGCGGTGAATAGGGAAACACGTGCAGGAATGTCAGGTCGCATTCCCCTACCAGATCCACCGAACGGGTGAACATCTCCTCGGTTTCGGTCGGGAAGCCCGCGATGATATCGGCGCCGAAGGCGATGTCGGGCCGCAGGCGCCGCATTTGGGCGCAGAACGCGATCGCATCTTTCCGCGCATGCCGCCGTTTCATCCGCTTCAGGATCAGGTCATCGCCGGACTGCAGCGAAAGGTGCAGATGCGGCATCAGGCGGTCGTTCCCTGCAATCACGTCCAGCAGGTCGCGATCGACCTCGATCGAATCAACCGATGAAATGCGCAATCGCTTTAGTTCCGGCACGTGCCGCAGGATCTGTTTTGTCAGTTGGCCAAGTTTCGGCGCACCCGGCAGGTCCGCGCCATAGCCCGTCAGATCAACGCCGGTCAGCACGATCTCGACGTGGCCGCGCTCGACCAGCGCGCGGACCTGGGCGACCACCGCACCCACGGGCACCGAGCGCGAGTTGCCGCGGCCATAGGGGATGATGCAGAAGGTGCAGCGATGATCGCAGCCGTTCTGGACCTGCACGAACACCCGCGGCAGGCCCTTTTGAAAGCCCTCCAGGAGATGCGGGGCCATCTCGCGGACCGCCATGATGTCGGTGACCGCGATCTTTTCGCTAGCCGCGATGCCGAACTTGCCAGCGCTGTCGAGCGCCGCACGGGTCGTGCGCCAGGCCTCGCCCCGCATCTTGTCGTCGTTGCCGACGACCCGGTCGACCTCGGCCATCGACGCGAACATTTCGGCTTGGGTCTGCGCCGCGCAACCGGTGACGACGATTCGCACGTCGGGCCGCTCGCGCTTCAGCCGGCGAATCGATTGCCGCGCCTGCGCGACCGCCTCGTTGGTGACTGCGCAGCTATTGATGACGATGGTCTCGGTGAGACCGGCGCGCTCGGCCTCCACGCGAACAACCTCTGACTCGAAGGCATTGAGGCGGCAGCCAAAGGTGAGAACCTCGACGCCCATAATCCTAAGCGACCGGTGCGAACAGCGCGGGATCGAAGCGGCCCTCATACTCGAATGTCGCCGTACCCGTCATCAGCACGTGATCGTCACCCTGCCGCCACTCGATTGCGAGTTCGCCGCCGGGCAGCGCGATCTGCACCGTGCGATTGGCGCGCTTCAGCCGCGCCGCGGCCACCGCCGTGGCGCACGCCGCCGAGCCGCAGGCTTTCGTCAGTCCCGCGCCGCGTTCCCAGGTACGAATTTTGATGTGATCGCGATCGACGATATCGGCCAGCGTGATATTGGCTCGCTCCGGAAAGATCGGGTGATTTTCCAGGAGCGGCCCGAAACGGGGAAGATCGTAGGCATTGACGTCGTCGACCCAGAAGATCGCATGTGGATTGCCCATGCTGACCACCGACGGCGTGTGCAGCACCGGCGCATCGATCGGGCCGATCTGCAGTTCGATGGACCGCGTGTCGCGAAACTCTTCGGCGAGCGGAATGTCCTTCCAGCCGAATTTCGGCGGCCCCATGTCGACGGTGTAGAGATCGCCGGAGGGTCCCTGCCAGCAATTCAGGAGGCCCGCTTTGGTCTCGAAGGTGGCCTTGGTCCGGCCGGTGGCCTCGAACAGCCGGCGCGCCACGCAGCGCATGCCGTTGCCGCAGGCGGCCGCTTCCGAGCCATCATTGTTGTAGATGCGGATGAAGGCCTCGGTGCCGGCAAGGCGCGGCGGCTGCAGCACCATCAGCTGGTCATAATGCACGCCGGCGGGCGAGGCTACCGCACGGGCTTCCTCTGACGTGACGGCCGCGGGCGCATCGCGCAGATCGACCACGACGATTTCGTTGCCGATCCCGTTCATCTTGGCAAAGCTGTGGTTGGCGAGTGCGCTCATGGAATTTCCAATTTTCCGTCCGCCTTATATGGCGAATGGCGGCGGATTGGCTAGTACCGCCGATCTGAAGTCCCTGCACCGCAAGCGGCGAATTCGCATCAGGGACTTCAGATCGATAAGCGGTACTAGAACCATCGACTTGCTGGGGCCCCTTTGTTTTCCGATGTTCGCGCAAAGGTGTTGCGGCGGAGGACCGGCGAACTTCGAAAAAGCGCGGCGCCAGTGTGGCGTATCTGTGTCGGGACCTCTAACCGGGCAGGGAGGCCCATGAAATATCTGCTATGGGACGAATGACGAACCGGCGTGTTAGCATACCAGCGGTTCGCAACCTGCTTTGCCGATGTGGCCCGGGACACTCACGGCGGGGCGCGCGTGTCGAACAAGCCATGGAGAATACCTGATGAGTTGCCCCCACCCGTTCCGCCTTGCCATGGCCGCATTGGTCCCGGTGGCCGCGATTTCGTTCAGCCTCGCCGCCGCGCTGGCGCAACCGGCGCCGACGCCGGCTCCTCCGGCTGCCACCACGCCGGCAACCCCCGCCACACCCGCCCCGGCTCCGTCAGCGAGCCCGACGCCGGCTCCACCGCCTGCCGCGGCGACACCAGCGACGCCGTCATCACCCGCGCCGGTCCAGACGGCCGATCCGTTCGGCGAGGAAATTACGCTGACCCCGAAAACGATGCTGGTCATCAAGGGTACCGCCAATTGGGATTCGGCGTTCGATACGCTGCTCGAATCGTTCAAGTCACTGGCGGCCTTGCTCGACAAACAGGGCATCAAGCCGTCCGGCAATTCAATGGTCGTCTATACGTCCACCGACGATAGCGGATTCACATATCTGGCGGAGATCCCGGTCGATCAGGATCCGAAGAATCTGACAAAGGCCATGAGCATGGGCAAGTCGCCTGACGGCAAGGCGCTGAAATTTGTCCACCGCGGCTCCTACGACAACATGGACAACACCTATGAAGCCATCACCAACCACCTCGACGACAAGAAACTTGAAGCCAAGGACACCTTCATCGAGGAATACATCACCGATCCCCTGAAAACGGCCGAGGACAAATTGGTGATCAATGTCTACGTGCCGCTGAAGTGAGGCCCATGACGCATAGCATGTCGCACGCGATTATTCTCGCCATTGCGCTGGGCACCCTGCTTGCCTTGCCGGCGCAGGCGCAGAGCGAGCCACCGGCCTCCATTTCCGTGACCGGCGAAGCCAAGATCTCGGCGCCGCCCGATCTGGCGCAGATTGACGGCGGCGTTACCACGGAAGCCAGGACCGCGCGCGAGGCCTCGGAGGCCAACAACGCGGCGATGGGCAAGGTTCTGCTGGCGTTGAAGGGCGCCGGCATCGACGAGAAGGACTACCAAACCTCGCGGCTGTCGCTGCAGCCGCAAAATTCGAGCAAGACCAGCGGACCGCCCACCATCACCGGCTACCGCGCCAGCAACCGAGTGACGATCCGGCTGCGCGATGTTACCAAGCTCGCCAACGCGATCGATACGCTGGTGGGAGCGGGCGCCAATGATATCGGCGGCATCAATTTCATGGTGTCGCAGGCCTCGAAACTGCTCGATGAGGCCCGCGAAAAGGCGATCGCCGATGCGCGCCGCAAGGCGGAAATCTACGCCAAGGCCACCGGCGTCACGCTCGGCGCGCCGCTTGCCATCTCCGAGGGTGGCGCGCCCGCGCCGATCGCGTTTCGCAGAATGGCGGCCGGCGTGCCCGAATCCTCCGCGCCGGTGGCGCCGGGAGAAGAAACGCTCCAGCTCAGCGTGAGCGTATCCTGGGCGATCAAGCCGAAGGAGCCGTAGACGATCGTCATTGCCTGCGACAAACGCAAAGCGTTTGCGCAAGGGAGTGAAACGACAAAGCAATCCAGCCTGCTTGCTGACTATGGATTGCTTCGCTGCGCTCGCAATGACGATCTATATCTCCACCACCTGCCCCGGCCTGAGCGGCACAAAGCGCGCACGCGGAATGTTCGCCTCGTCGAGCGCCGCATATAACGCTTCGACCGGCGCGTCGATGGCCTCGTCGGTCAGTTGAAACGTGCCGTGGTGATGCGCGAGCGCCTGCTCGGCGCCGCAATCGGCAAGCGCCTTGACGGCGTCGGACGGATCCATGTGCTGATCCCGCATGAACCAGCGCGGCTCATAGGCGCCGATCGGCAGGATCGCCAGCCGCAGCGGACCGTGAGTCTGTCTAACGCGGCGGAAATGATTGCCCTCGCCGTACCCGGAATCGCAGACGATGTAGATTTTGCCCGCCGGCGTCTCCAGCACAAAACTGGCCCATAGCGCTTGGTTGCGGTCGAACAATCCACGCGCCGACCAGTGCCGGGTCGGCACCAGCGTTACCGCCACGCCGTTGCCGAGTTCGACGCGATCATGCCAGTCGAAGGGTTCGGTCTTGATCGCATCGTCGGTGCTGCGCATCGTGACATCGTTGCCGAGCGGCGTAATCGTGCGGGGTGAGAATTTTGCCGCCAGTCGCGACAGCGTCGCCACGTCGAGATGATCGTAATGGCCGTGCGAGACCAGCGCGACGTCGATCGGCGGCAGCGACGAGAACGCGATGCCGGGATGGTTGACGCGCTTGGGTCCGGCCCAACCAACCGGCGAGGCACGCGCCGACCAGACTGGATCAATCAAGATATTCAACCCGGCGGTCTGGATCAGCCAGCTGGCATGGCCGACGAATGACAGCCGCGCCTCGTCCCCGGCAACCCGCGCCGGCGGGATATCGGCATGTGGGCTCGGCGCCCATTCGGGCCAGGCCCGCCGCTGCCGATCCCGGCCGAACTGCCAGCGCAGCACGTCGGCAAGGGATTTCGGCGGCACGCCATCGGGATCGAAGAACCGCTCGCCATCGAAATGGTCGGAGACCGGCCCGGCGTAGGTTTTCATGCGCGAAATCCAGATCGATGGCACGCCGATGAACGCGGCTGCGCCAGCCAACGATCCGAGAACACGACGGCGGGTAATGTTCATGGCCCGATTGGCCTCAAAAAGCCTGTTTCGGCAAGGGGGTAGCCGGTCCTCGAAGTTCACGAAACCGCCATTAGGCCGCGGTTTTCCTTGACTTTTCGGGCTTGCCGTCGTTTAACGCCCGCAATCTTCGGAAAGACTCATCTTTTCGACCCGCCGCCCGGTCCCTGAGGCCGGAGGCCAACGCCCGACAGCGCGATGCGCCCTCGGGCGCAAATGTGTTTGAAATATCGTCCTGCTTCACGGCGAGGACACTAAATGAGGTCGTCATCACCCGCGAAAGCGGGTGATCCAGTAACCCAGAGCAGCTCGCTTGAATCGAGAAGCTGCGGCGTACTCGATCCCGCGCTTTCGCGGGGTATGACGAAGGTAAGTGACGCAACGCCGGCAACAGGCGAAGGAAATACATACGTGTTCGACAATCTGTCGGAAAAGCTTGGCGGCATTCTGGATCGGCTGACGCGGCGCGGGTCGTTGACGGAAGCCGACGTCGATGCCGCGATGCGCGAGGTGCGCCGCGCGCTGCTCGAGGCCGACGTCTCGCTCGAGGTGGTCCGAAGCTTCACCGACAAAGTCCGCGAGCAGGCGATCGGCGCCACCGTGGTCAAGTCGGTCACCCCCGGCCAGATGGTGGTAAAGATCGTCCATGACGAGTTGATCGCTACGCTAGGCGCAGACGGCCAGAGCGTCGACCTCAACGCGGTGCCACCGGTCGCGATCATGATGGTCGGTCTGCAGGGCTCCGGCAAAACCACCACGACCGCCAAACTCGCCCGCCGCCTGACCCAGCGCGACAGGCGCAAGGTTTTAATGGCTTCGCTCGACATCTACCGCCCGGCGGCGATGGAGCAACTCGCGGTGCTCGGGCGCGACCTCGAGATCCAGACCTTGCCGATCGTCGCCGGCCAAAAACCGGCGCAAATCGCAAAACGCGCGCTGGAAGCCGGAAAGCTCGGCGGCTACGACGTCGTGCTGCTCGACACCGCCGGCCGCACCACGCTCGACGAAGCGATGATGACGGAAGCGGCCGAGATCAAAGCCGCGGCCAATCCGCATGAAGTGCTGCTGGTCGCGGATTCGCTGACCGGCCAGGACGCGGTCAATCTCGCGCGCGCATTCGACGAACGCGTCGGACTGACCGGTATCGTGCTCACGCGCGTGGATGGCGATGGCCGCGGCGGTGCGGCGCTATCGATGCGCGCGGTCACGGGAAAGCCGATCAAATTGATCGGCACCGGCGAAAAGACCGATGCGCTGGAGGATTTCCATCCGAGCCGGATTGCGGGCCGCATTCTCGGCATGGGCGACGTGGTGTCGCTGGTGGAAAAGGCCGCCGCCAATATCGATGCGGAAAAGGCCGCGCGCACCGCCGAGCGGATGCGCAAAGGTCAGTTCGATTTGTCGGACATGCGCGAGCAGTTGCTGCAGATGACGAATATGGGTGGCATCAGCGGGCTGATGGGCATGATGCCCGGCATCGCCAAGATGAAGAATCAAATTGCCAACGCGGGGATCGACGACAAGATCATCAAGCGCCAAGTCGCACTGATCGATTCGATGACGCGGGGTGAGCGCAAGAATCCCGATATCCTCAAAGCCAGCCGCAAGAAGCGGATCGCCGCGGGCGCTGGCGGCAAGGTCGAGGACCTCAACAAGCTATTAAAGATGCACCGGAACATGGCCGATATGATGAAGGCCATGGGATCGGGCAAGCGCGGCCCAATGGCGGGTATCGCGCAGGCGATGGGCTTTGGCGGCGGCATGCCTTCACCCGAACAGATGAAGGCGCTGGCGGAGAAAATGCCCGGCGGCGCGGGGCCCGGCGGCATGCCGGCGCTGCCAAAGGACCTTCCCACCAGCCTGCGCTCGGGGCTGCCGAATCTGCCCGGACTGACCGGCCTCAGCGGCAAGCCGACCTTGCCCGGGCTCGGCGGCTTTCCCGGACTTGGGAAGAAGAAATGATCTTTCATTCGTCATTGCGAGGAGCGAAGCGACGAAGCAATCCATGTCGCCATATGCGGCGCGATGGATTGCTTCGCTTTGCTCGCAATGACGGCCCTTATTCCGTTCAACCAGTAAGCTTCGCTCAAAGGAGAACCTTAATGTCAGTCGTTATCCGCCTCGCTCGCGCAGGCACCAAGAAGCGCCCGGTCTATCACGTCGTCGTCGCCGACTCGCGCTTTCCGCGCGACGGCCGTTTCATCGAGCGCCTCGGCCATTTCAATCCGCTCTTACCCAAGGACAACACCGAACGGCTGAAGCTCGACATGGACAAGGTCAAGGCCTGGCTCGCCAAGGGCGCGCAGCCGTCGGACCGCGTGACGCGTTTCCTTGACGCCGCTGGCGTGGTGAAACGTACGGCGCGCAACAATCCGGAAAAGGCCGTGCCGCGCAAGGAGCGCAAGGCGCAAGCCGAAGCCGCCGCCAAGACGGCGTAAAGCGTAACGGCGCGCGACGGTGGCCGCACCGATTTGCGTCGCCCGCATCGGCGCCGCGCATGGCGTCCGCGGCGCGGTGAAGCTGTGGACTTTTACCGAAGACCCGTTGGCCGTGAAGCGCTACGGGCCACTTGCGACCAAGGACGGCGCGCGGCGGTTCGAAGTGACGAGCGCGCGCGAGGCCAAGGATCATCTGGTGGCGACGCTGAAGGGCGTCACCACGCGCGAGGAGGCCGAACGGCTCAACGGCATCGAGCTTTATGTCGCGCGCGAAAAGCTGCCGGCCACCGACGAGAACGAGTACTATCACGCCGACCTGATCGGGCTCACCGCGGTCACGCCGACAGCTCAGCCGCTCGGCCGTGTCGTCGCGATCCACAATTTCGGCGCCGGCGACATCATCGAAATCGCGCCGCCGCAAGGGCCGACCATGCTGCTGCCATTTTCCAACACCGTGGTGCCGACGGTCGATCTGGCGGGTGGGCGCGTGGTGATCGATTCGCCTGGCGAAATTGAAGGCGACGAGCCTTCCAGCGCGGATGCTTGAGCATGGCTGCGGAAACAAAAACCTCTGAAACAAGGATTTGGCGCGCGACCGTCCTCACCCTATTCCCGGAGATGTTCCCCGGGCCGCTCGGCGTCAGCCTCGCGGGCAAGGCGCTGGCCTCCGGTCTGTGGGTGCTGGAGGCGCGCGATATCCGGGATTCCGCCACCGACCGTCACCGCAGCGTCGACGATACGCCGGCTGGCGGCGGACCCGGCATGGTGCTGCGCGCCGACGTGCTGGCGGCCGCCATTGACGCTGCGGATCGTACCCCGGAACGCCCGAGGCTGCTGATGAGCCCCCGCGGTCGGCCATTGACCCAGTCGCAGGTCATGGAACTCGCCCTCGGGCCCGGCCCGCTGATCGTCTGTGGCCGGTTCGAAGGGGTTGACCAGCGGGTCATCGACGCGCGGGGTCTGGAGGAGGTTTCGATCGGCGATTACGTGCTGTCGGGCGGTGAAATCGCCGCCATGGCGCTGATCGACGCCTGTGTTCGGCTGCTGCCGGGGGTGATGGGAGCGCCCAATTCCGGCGCCGAGGAGAGTTTTTCGGAGGGGCTATTGGAATACCCGCAATACACCCGCCCGCAGCAGTTCGAGGGCCAGCCGATCCCGGAAATCCTGCTCTCGGGCGACCACGCCAGGGTCGCAGCCTGGCGGCAGGCCGAGGCGGAGGCCCTGACCCGGGCGCGGCGGCCCGACCTTTGGGCAGCCAAAAGCGGCGGCCAAAAACCGCCAAAAAGCACGACGAAAGGGTGACAACGCCCTGCCTTTGCCGTATACGGGCGCCAAATCCGCGCAGGATAAATGAACACTCGCGCGAGCCCGCGCGTATTTCGCGGCTGGGGCGCGCCGCCGATGGAGATTTCACCATGAACCTCATCCAGCAGCTCGAAAAAGAGCAATTCGAAAAATTGTCCGCCGGCAAGGAAATTCCGGAATTCGGACCCGGCGACACCGTAATCGTCAACGTCAAGGTGGTGGAAGGCGATCGTTCGCGCGTGCAGGCCTATGAAGGCGTCTGCATCGGCCGCTCCGGCGGCGGGCTCAACGAGAGCTTCACGGTGCGCAAGATCTCCTACGGCGAAGGCGTGGAACGCGTATTCCCCGTGATGTCGCCGATGATCGACTCGATCAAGGTGGTGCGTCGCGGCAAGGTGCGCCGCGCCAAGCTCTATTACCTGCGCAAGCTGCGCGGCAAGTCGGCCCGCATCGTCGAGAAGTCCGAGCGCGCCGCGGCGGTCGGCGAGTAATCGCAGGCACGGAGAGTTTGATGAAAAGCGCGGGGTGACCCGCGCTTTTTTGTTGCTGAAACCGTCATTGCGAGCGCAGCGAAGCAATCCATGTCACCGCAGCCAAGAAATTGGATTGCTTCGCTGCGCTCGCAATGACGTCGTTGAAAGCTCTCGCGCTCCGAACTTTGCGTGATATATATTGCCTATAATGGTTCCGGATCAGACCAGCGCCGCCTCAGGAAACGTCAGTCGAGTAGTCATCGACGACCGCCGCCGCCTGCCCGGCCGCTTCTTCGGACGGTTTACGACTTCGGCGACGTCGGGGCTCGCGCGCGCGTAACGACGCCGCGCCGCCACCTCTCTTTGTTGCGCTCATTAGCGCCCCGTGCTCACGCAAAATATTTCTTGGAGCTGACGCTCATGTCCAAACCAACCACGCTGTACGACAAGATCTGGAACGACCATCTGGTTCACGAAGCCGATGACGGCACCTGCCTGCTCTATATCGACCGCCATCTGGTGCATGAGGTGACTTCGCCGCAGGCGTTCGAAGGCCTGCGCGCAACCGGGCGAAAGGTCCGCGCCCCGGAGAAGACGCTGGCCGTGGTCGATCACAACGTCCCGACGTCGGACCGCTCCAAGCCCAATCCCGATCCGGAAAGCGCCGAGCAGATCCGGGTGATGGCCGAGAACGCCAAGGAATTCGGCATCGAATATTACAACGAATTCGACAAGCGCCAGGGCATCGTCCACGTCATCGGCCCCGAGCAGGGCTTTACCCTGCCCGGCACCACCATCGTCTGCGGCGACAGCCACACTTCCACGCATGGCGCGTTCGGCGCGCTGGCACACGGCATCGGCACCTCCGAGGTCGAGCATGTGCTGGCGACACAAACCCTGATCCAGAAAAAGGCCAAGAACATGCGCGCCGTCGTCGACGGCAAACTGCCCGACGGCGTCACCGGCAAGGACATTATCCTTTCCATCATCGGCGAGATCGGTACCGCCGGCGGCACCGGCTATGTGCTGGAATATGCCGGCGATGCGATCCGGGCGCTGTCGATGGAAGGCCGCATGACGGTCTGCAACATGTCGGTCGAAGGCGGCGCCCGCGCCGGCCTGGTCGCGCCGGACGAAAAGGCGTTTGAATTCCTGAAGGGCCGTCCGAAATCGCCGAAGGGCGAGAATTGGGACGCCGCGATGCGCTATTGGGAAGGCCTGCGCAGCGACGAGGGCGCGCATTTCGATCACGAGATCAGGCTGGATGCCGCCAAGCTGCCGCCGATAGTGACTTGGGGCACCTCGCCCGAGGACGTGGCGTCGATCACGGGCATGGTGCCCGATCCCGACAAGATCCAGGACGAGGCCAAGCGGCTGTCGAAGCATCGCGCGCTGAAATACATGGGCCTGCAACCCGGCACCAAGATCACCGACATCAAGCTCGACCGCGTCTTCATCGGCTCCTGCACCAACGGCCGGATCGAGGACTTGCGCGCCGCGGCCAAGATCGCCGAGGGCAAGACGGTCAACGCCAGCGTCTACGCGATGATCGTGCCGGGCTCGGGACTGGTGAAGGAGCAGGCCGAAGCCGAGGGCCTCGACAAGATCTTCATCAAGGCCGGATTCGACTGGCGCGAGCCGGGCTGCTCGATGTGCCTGGCGATGAATCCCGACAAGCTCAAACCCGAAGAGCGCTGCGCCTCGACCTCGAACCGCAATTTCGAGGGCCGCCAGGGTTTCAAGGGCCGTAGCCACCTGGTCTCGCCGGCGATGGCGGCGGCGGCGGCGATTGCCGGGCACTTTGTCGATATCCGGGAGTGGCGGTAGTCCCTTGTCTTGATGCGTTTTCCCAGCGCCAACTGGGCTCCGCCCACACGTCCGGTCCGAAGGCATGGTTCGGATCGAAAAACGCTTCGGCCCGCCCCTTCCCTCAATATCGAGCCACCGGCTAAGCAAGTCGTTAAGCAGTTGGGAGCAGACTTGTCGGCTCAAGGGGGCGAAGCCTTCGAGGGAGCCGGCCATGGCCGACAAACCTGAATTTGTCGATCTGATCAGCGAAGCAACGCAGCAGAGGTGGCGGCGCCGGGTGATGCCGCGCGTGGTGGCGCGGGTGGTCAAGGAGACCTCGCGTCTCGGCCATTGGCCGCCGGAGCGCTGGGTGCAATGGCGGATGGAAAATCTCACGCCATGGAAACTCAAGCCCTGGAACATCAAGGACCGGGATTAGGTATTTTCGAGGAAAAGAAAGTCAAAAAACAGGCGCCCTTGCGGGCGCCTGAATCATCTTATCTACCGTCTCGAACCTCAGCGGTAGACGCGATGCTGCCGGCGGGGATGATGACGCCGGTAGTGGTGATGGCGCCAGTGGCGGTAGCTGCAGACGCGGCGCGGACCATAATCGGTCACGACGATGCGGCAGCCCGGATAAGCGTAATAGGGATCATCGTAGTACGGATAATCGTCGTAGTAGCCGCCGACGAAGAACCGCCGGTGGTGCCGATGGCCGAACCGATGACCGCCAAAGCGGACGCCGGAGGTGCGGACGCCACTGCCGGTGAACGCTGAGCCGGTGCGGATCGTACCGCTTTGAATGGCCGCGCCGCTGCGGACGCCGCCACCACTCCAACGCGTCCACCACCATACCCGCCGCCATGCCCGCCACCGTGCCCGCCGCGGACTTCCGTCGTCAGCGCCTCGGCGGCGACTTTGGCCGTGGCAGCAGCCGCCGGATTAATCAACGACAGCGCTTGCGCGCGCGCGCTGGTGGCGGCGGAAAGCGTCAATAGCGCGGCGGCTGCAAGGCCCAGAAGTCGAAATGAGTAGCGGAACGCGTCAAACGAGGCGGGAGGCGAAATATCCCGGCCAACGCTGCGCCTGGGATCTGGAATTCTAGACATGCGTGAAGTCCCATGATTGCAGGCAACAAACAGCGATGACCGCACAGCGGCCTGTGTTCGTTACCATCGATGTGTGATCGCTCCCGCTCGTACACTAGCGACAACAACCTGAACGTGCCATGAATGCGCGTGCCGCAATCCTGAACGAAGGCGGGCTGTCTGATGGCTTGCCGCAAGATGGCGAACCGCGCCGCGTATGGTTGCTACGATATGCAATTCGTCGTGACGTTCTCGCTACTGGCACAAAAAAACAGACCCGCGATTTGCGGGCTTCGGCGCGGCACGAAGGCGGGGAGCCGGCCGGGGCCCTTAGCAGGGTGGAGAAAATTTGCGTTTAGTAGGTCTGCTTGAGGTTGAATCGAACAGTCGAGAGATCGATCCCGACCGTGCTGTCCCCCGCAGCCGTCGCCTCAAGCATGTGGGCGTAGCCGTCTTTATCCATGAACAGCGCAATGAGGAGCGGCCTCTCGAAGCCCACGATTGTCGCGGCGACGTTTCCCACGACGCGCCAGCGACTCGTAAGGGGCGGGCCGTTTCGATCTACGTCGAAATAGGTGAAAAACCCTTCTCCGGTATTCTGGCGACGGGTCACCGTCGCCGTCGCGAGTTGGCTTTCAAGGACCCCTCGCTCATCGGCCTGTTGCCCGCAAATGTCCTCCAGGACAGCCCGTTCAAGCGCAGTGAAGTGCAACATGATCGTTTCCATTTGCGCACGCGCCGGCTCGCCACATCGACGGAATGGCGCCCCCGCATCTTTCCCCTCGACGAGCCGCACTCATCGAGTGAATCATGCCGAACATGGCGGGGCCAGGGGTTTTGGCTCTGATCTTTCGACGCGTTTTCTTGACGCGAGACTTCGCTGGAAAACGTTTTAGCCGGGGCGCCAGGTGCAGCTCATGCGAGGCACGATCACCGTGCCACTCGGCCGGTATTCCTGCACATAGGTCGCATTGCACACCCGCACGGCGTTCGGGCCGGGGAAATACCGCGGGTAGACCCCGTCGGGCTCCGCCTGATAGCGCGGATAAATGCGAAGCCGCGTCGGCGGCCGTCGAACCGAGGGCCGCGTGAACAGCTCGTCGGCGGGCGATGCCTGCGCGATCCGCGTCCCCTGCGGCGCGGTCTGCGCCTCGGCGCCACCCGCGAGCAGCGCAAATACACCTGCAAAAGCCACTGATATCGCCAAAGTCCCGATCCGCATGCTGACGCCCATCCAAACCCCTTGTCGGCCCTACGCTCTCCGATCGCCGCGGCAACGTCAACTGCGGGCAGGACCGATTTCCGGCGGGCACGGCCGCGGGGCCGGCGAAATCATTTTGTTTGGGCGGGACCTCTCGAAACCGGTACCCGCTTTTCCGGATCATGCGCTAAAGAGACGCGATGTGGACATCCGCAAAAGCGCCCTCGCTTGCCGAGATGGAAGCCATGGCGCACGACATCTTCGCGCGCCTGCCGAAAACCTTCCGCGACCTTTGCGAGGGCGTGATCATTCGCGTCGATGATTTTCCGACCGAAGAAGTTCTCGACGAAATGCACGCGGCAAGCGAATTCGACCTGCTCGGCCTGTTCCAGGGCGTGGGCCTGCCGTTTCACAGCGAAACGGATATCCCGCGGCTGCCCAATATGATCTGGCTCTACCGCCGGCCGATCCTGGATTACTGGGCCGAACATGACGAGTCGCTCGGGCATATCGTGCGCCATGTGCTGATTCACGAAATCGGCCATCATTTCGGTCTTTCGGACGACGATATGGCGGCGATCGAGGCAGCCTCCGATTAGGGGAATTTACCCTTTAATGCTGGCGGCATTCGCGATAAACCACGCCTCGATGAGGCCTTTCGTCCATTCCAACCAAAAAAGAAGTTCGATCGATGGATAAATTCACCACCCTGGAAGGCGTCGCGGCGCCGCTGAAGATCATCAATGTCGACACCGACATGATCATCCCCAAGCAGTATCTGAAAACCATCAAGCGCACCGGCCTCGGCAGGGGGCTGTTTTCGGAACAGCGCTACAAGGACGACGGCAGCGATAACCCGGATTTCATTCTCAACATGCCGGCTTATCGCAGCGCCAAAATCCTGGTCGCCGGCGACAATTTCGGCTGCGGCTCCAGCCGCGAACACGCGCCATGGGCGCTGTTGGATTTCGGCATCCGCTGCGTGATCTCGACCTCGTTCGGCGATATCTTCTACAATAATTGTTTCAAGAACGGCATTCTGCCGATCCGCGTCACCCAGGACGACCTCGACAAATTGTTCGACGATGCCGAGCGCGGCGCCAACGCGACGCTGACCATCGATCTTGCCAATCAGGAAATCCGCGGACCCGACGGCGGCACGGTGAAATTCGAAATCGATCCGTTCCGCAAGCATTGCCTGATGAACGGTCTGGACGATATCGGCCTCACCATGGAGAAGAAGGCTTCGATCGATTCCTACGAGGCCAAGGCGAAGACGGAGCGCGCCTGGGCTTGAAACCAACCCAATATAAGGCGCGACGCGGATGCGGCCTGACGTCGTCACCTTCTGGCATGGTCCGCTCGATGCACTCAGGCGGCTGTGCCTGAGATCGCAGGTCGCAGCCGGCCACAAGGTCACTGTCTATAGTTTTGATCCGCTTCCGCAATTGCCCGACGGCGTCGGCAATGCCGAGGCTGAAGCGATCCTGCCGCATAGCTTCGCCGAACGACTGCGCCCGGCAGGCCCCGACGGCGTCTGGCGCGACTGGACCACGTTGCAGTTCTCGGATTTTTTCCGGGTGCGGCTGATGGCGGAGAATGCCGGTCTTTGGCTCGACACCGATGTGCTGTTGCTTAGGCCGGTCGAGCTCGATCCGGCAAAGCCCTATTTCGCCTGGGAGCGGCCGCGCCAGCTTGGCAATTCCGTGCTCTATCTACCCCCGGGCGATCCGATCGTCGCGGCCTTCGCTGCGCTGATGCAGCAGGAGGAGTTGACGCCGGACTGGCTGGCGCTGCGACACCGCCTGACATTCCTGCTGCGCAAATTTCGCGGCTTCAAACGGCTCTCGGATGTTCGGGTCGCGATCTATGGCCCGGCGGCGCTGACCGCGCTCGCCCGCCGCGCCGGCGAACTGGGCTATGCGCTGCCGAAAAAGACCTTCTATGCGGTACATGCCGATCCGCAGCTGTTCTTCGAGCGTCAGGACTTTTCAGCGTTGATCGCCGACCCCGACATTATCGGGTTTCACATCTCGCCGAAGGGCCGCGGCAATTTGGCTCCGGTTCCGGGTAGCCTCCATGCATGGGCGGCGGAGCGGTTTGGAGCTTAAGACTCTCCGCGGATCAATTTGATCTACCGCAAACGCAACCGCCCCCGTTCATGCACTATCGCACATGATCGGAGGTGTCCCATGACCGCCCAAGACAACACGAGCGACAAGCCGCATTCCGTCGTCGAACGATTGACCCATACGTTTAGCGATTGGCTCAAGCACCGTCGCGAGCTGAACGAAATGCGTCAGCTCAACACGGCGGAGTTCGACCGCATCGCAAGCGATTTGCGGGTTTCCCCGGCCGATCTGAATGAACTGGTTCGTCAAGGGCCGCATGCAGCGGACGAACTGCCGAAATTACTGAGTGCCCTTGGCATCGATGACGACGATCTGGCGCGCATCGAACCCGTGATGCTGCACGACATGGAGCGGGTTTGCGCCTTGTGCCAGAACAAGCGTGAATGCGACCGCGATCTCGCCGCCGGCACTTCCGCCGAGCACTATCAGGGATATTGCCTCAACGCGCCCACCATCGAGCAGCTGGGCCAGGCTTTGAACAAATGAAGATTTCGCGCTCCGCCTCGATCCATTTTACCTAAGAGCATGATCCGGAAAAGTGGAAACCGGTTTTCCGAAAAGATCATGCTCAAACAAAGCGATGCGATTCTGATTGCGCTTGCCGCGCTGTTTTTGATCGGCTTGCACCAGGCGGGAGGAATCGCGCCCCTCGCCACGATCCGATAGGCCGGATCACCGTCGGGGCCACGACTAACCCATCTATTGCTGGGCCAACGCCGCGATCGCGTCCGCGATCGCTATCGTGCGCCTTGCCATATCGGCATGCAGCCGCTCCACCATCTGACCGTCAAGCGAGATCGCACCGCGCGAGGCGTTTTCGGGCTGCCCGAATGCGGCGATGATTTTGCGGGCGTGGGCGACCTCTTCCTCGGGCGGGTTGAAGATCGCGTTGCAGGCCTCGATCTGGCCCGGATGGATCAGCGTCTTGCCGTCGAAACCGAGATCGCGCGCCTGGCTGCACTCCTGCCCAAAGCCATTGAAATTGCTGAAATCGCTATAGGGCCCGTCGAGGATTTCGAGGCCATAGGCGCGGGCGGCGAGGACGCAGTGCGTGATCAGCGGCAGCATTGCCGCGCGCCCCGGCTGCATCCGTATCCGCGTCTCGCGCGAGAGATCGTTCGGCCCGAACACGAAGCCGGCCAGCCGCGGCTCGACATCGCGGGAGGCGGCGGCGAGTTGCTCGGCGTGCAGGACCGCGCGCGCGGTTTCGATCATGGTCCAGACCCGGATCGACTTATCGGCACCAGCATCGCGCAGAGAACGTGCCACAGTGGAAAGATCCTCCACGCTGGATACCTTTGGAACCAGAATGCCGTCGGGCCTGGCTTTGGCGGCCATGGTGAGGTCATCGATCCACCACGGCGTATCCAGCGCATTGGTGCGGATCAGGACCTCGCGCTTGCCGAAGCCGCCGGCAGCGATCGCGCCCGCGATCTGGTCGCGCGCGAGCGCCTTGGTCTCCGGCGCCACCGAATCCTCGAGATCGAGAATGATGCCGTCGGCGGGAAGAACGCGCGCCTTTTCCAGCGCCCGCGTGTTCGATCCGGGCATGAACAGAAGGCTGCGGCGCGGTCGGATCATGATTTCATTCCCTCGAATGGCGAGCCCGCGCACCAAAGCCGGTTCGATGTCGTCGAAGCGGATTTGGCAGCATGCTGATTGTTTGAGCATGATCTCCGGGCAAATCACGTTTGTCCCGCGGAAAAACCGGTGCCCGGTTTTCCGGTTCATGGTCTAACATTTCATGCCTTCGTCCGAAAGCCTTGTTCCGGCCTGCAGCCTGTGGTTAGCAACTCACATGTCACCATTTCCGCCACATCTGCTGGAGGGCTATCGGACCTTCACCTCGCAGCGGCTGCCGACCGAACAATCGCGCTACCGCGAATTGTCCGAGCGAGGCCAAGCCCCGGAAGTGATGGTGATCGGCTGCTGCGATTCCCGGGTGTCGCCGGAGGTGATCTTCGATGCCGGCCCGGGCGAACTGTTCGTGGTGCGCAACGTTGCCAATCTGGTGCCGGTCTATGCGCCCGACGGCGGCGCGCACGGCGTTTCGGCGGCGCTGGAATATGCGGTGCGTGCGCTGCACGTCAAGCACATCGTGGTGCTCGGCCACGCGCAATGTGGCGGCATCCGAGCCTTCGTCGACAATATCGAACCGCTGTCGCCCGGCGACTTCATCGGCCGCTGGATGTCGATGTTCATCAAGCCGGGCGAGAAAGTCGGGCGGCGTGATCACGAGACGATGGCCGAATTCGTCACCCGGATCGAGAAGGCGGCCGTGTTCCGCAGCCTGGAAAACCTGATGACGTTTCCCTTCGTGCAGACGCTGGCCGCGCGCGGCGAGCTAAATCTGCATGGCGCCTATTTCGGCGTCGCCGAAGGCTCGCTGTTCGTGCTCGACCAGGAGGCGAAGGAGTTTCGCAGCGCGGGGGAATTGGCGAGAAGCGAATAGCGAATGGAATGGAAATTTCCCCTATTCGCTACTCACCACTCGCTATTCGCCAATCTCACGCCGCCTTTTTCTTGGCGCTGATCAGCTTGCGGTTGACCAGGCATTCGGCGATCTGGACCGCGTTCAGCGCGGCGCCCTTGCGTAAATTATCCGACACGCACCACAGCACGAGGCCGTTGTCGACGGTGGGGTCGGTGCGGATGCGGCTGATATAGGTGGCGTCCTCGCCCGCGGCCTCATAGGGCGTGACGTAGCCGCCCGGTTCGTGCTTGTCGATCACGAGGCAGCCCGGTGCGTTGCGCAGCACCTCGCGCGCCTCGTCGACCGAGATCGGATTCTCGAATTCGACGGTGACGGCCTCGGAGTGGCCGACGAACACCGGCACCCGCACGCAGGTCGCGGTCAGCTTGATTTTGGGATCAAGAATCTTCTTGGTCTCCATCATCATCTTCCACTCTTCCTTGGTGTAGCCGTCCTCCATGAACACGTCGATCTCGGGGATCACGTTGAAGGCGATACGCTTGGGGAATTTCTTGTTGATCAGCTCGCTGTTGGTGTAGACCGCCTTGGTCTGGGAAAACAGCTCATCCATGGCGTCCTTGCCGGCGCCCGAGACTGATTGATAGGTCGAGACCACGACGCGCTTGATCACCGCCTTGTCATGCAGCGGCTTCAGCGCGACCACGAGCTGCGCCGTCGAGCAGTTCGGGTTGGCGATGATGTTCTTGTTGACGAAGCCCTTGACCGCGTCGGCATTGACCTCAGGCACGATCAGCGGCACGTCCGGATCCATCCGCCAGGCCGAGGAATTGTCGATCACGACCGCGCCGGCGGCGCCGATCTTCGGCGACCATTCCTTCGACACCGCGCCACCCGCCGACATCAGGCAGATGTCGACATCGCTGAAGTCGTAATGTTCGAGCGCTTTGACTTTCAGGGTGCGATCGCCATACGAAACTTCGACGCCCATGCTGCGGCGTGACGCCAGCGCCACCACCTCGTCCGCCGGGAATTTACGTTCGTCAAGAATGTTGAGCATTTCCCGCCCGACATTGCCGGTCGCTCCGACCAGCGCGACTTTGTAACCCATCGTTCACTCTCCGAAGAAAAATGCCTCGTCCCCACCCTGCGGCGGAAAGGGAAGAGGCAGCGCTTCTATGCGAGAAACGCCGTTAAGACAACGTTAGACTGGGCCCGTCCCTTGGCGCTCAGCGGCGCCTGTCAACTTGATGCGATCGTATCCGGCCAACTCTTCCAATCCAGGATATCACGCCGGAATTCATCCGGCGCTGACCAGCTTTTTCGACGAATGCGTCGCTACGCTGGCGCGCCTGATCGCTTATGTAGGCGCGCTCGTCCTGCTTGGCATGGTCGGTCTGTATTTATGGGATGAATTGCCGGCGGCGATAACGGTCGAACCCGCGGTCACACCAGGCTGGAGCGTGGCGTCGCGCTCGCGGCCGGCCTTCGCTGTCAGCTCGCTTGATCCTACTGAAAAATCAGAGACTTACGTGATTCTTAGGCACCCGGAGGGTGGCCGCAAGGACATCTTGCATTGGCGCCCCGAAGGGGAGAAGCCGGTTGCGGAACTTGAGCTCTATCGTCCCGGCGGCGAGTTCGGCCTTGCGGAAGCCTCTTCACCACAAGCCCTGGAGGCCGACCTCGCGGCCCGGATAGACCCGGAACGGGTCGGGAAGTGGAACCCGCCGGCGTGGTCGACAGCAAGTTCGGCACGGTGATGCTGCTCCGCCTCACCAGTAGTCCGGAGGGGGCCAAAGCCTGCCTTGGCTTTATCAAGCGTGTGGGCGACCCCGCCTTGCAAATATCCGGCTGGTCGTGCCAGGGCAGCGGACCAGCGGCCCGGCGCGCCGCGATCGGCTGCGTATTAAACCGGTTGACCCTGCTCGCCTCCGGAAATGAACCGAAACTGGCCGAGTTATTCGCCCGCGCCGAGCTCAGGCGTCGCAGCTGCGCCAATCCCGCAACGTCGGCCGTCTCGGCGGATTGGGTGATGGGCGTTGAAAATCCCCGGCTGCGGGGTCCGTTGTGACCGGTGTGTCGGCCAAGATACTGGTTTTCAAGTCACTTTTTCGTTCGCTTGGCATTATTCTGACGCAGTGTGGCGCGATTGACCTTGTGACGGCATGCCCGGCCGCTAGAATGATCACGCAAAACGGAAATGGCGGCTTGGCTGCCTGCCCATGAGGACCTGATGACCCCCAAACTTCCTGCTGCGAACCAACTTGCGGTGCTGCTGGCTGCTATCGCCCTTATCGCGATCGGCTTCGACACGACGTCGGCCAGTGCGCAGACGCAGACGCCCACCAGCGCGCAGAAGCAGGCCAAGCGTCAATATGACGACCGCGGCCGTCCCTATTACGGGCCGAGTGGGCCCAATGTGGTCTATCAGCAGGGGCCGCACACCCGCATCTACGTCACCAAGCGCTCCTGGCTTGACGCCGGCGTCGAGGTCTTGCCGGGCGACCGCAAATTCACCGATTACGCGTTTCCGCCGGAGCTGGGCTACCCGTCATTCGCGCGCGAGAACAATAATCGCCCGATCGACCGCCAGCCGCTCAACCCGCCGTCGGATATGGGTGGATACCCGCAGAGCTTCCCGCTGTATTGAGCGGAGACGGCACTAAACACCGTCGTCCCTGCGAAAGCCTGCGAAAGCAGGGACCCATACCCACAGCTGTTTATGATTGAGGAAGCCGTCGGCCAGCGTGCCAAAACGCTTGGCCTCGGCGTATGGGTCCCCGAGCCCGCCATCGGGCCGGCGATAGCCGGACCCGTTGGTTCGCCGGGACGACGATGGATAGGTTTATACGCGCTTAAGCGTGCAACGCCTGCAATTCCTTCAAAATCGCCTCGCCCATTTGTGAGGTCGACACTGACATTGTGCCCTCGGACTTGATGTCGGCAGTGCGCAGGCCCTTCGCGAGCACCGCGGCGATCGCGGCATCAAGCTTATCGGCAAGCTCCCCCATGTCGAAACAATAACGCAGCGCCATTCCAAATGACGCGATCATTGCAATCGGGTTGGCAAGCCCTTGGCCTGCGATATCGGGCGCCGAGCCGTGCACCGGCTCAAACAGCGCCTTGCGCTTTTTGGTCTTGACGTCGACCTCGCCAAGCGAGGCCGACGGCAGCATGCCGAGCGAGCCCGTCAGCATCGCCGCGATATCGGAGAGCATATCGCCGAACAGATTGTCGGTCACGATGACGTCGAACGCCTTCGGCCACTTCACCAGATTCATGCCGCCGGAATCGGCAAGCTGATGCTCAAGCTGCACGTCCTTGTATTCGCGCGCGTGGACCTGGGTGACGACCTCGTTCCAGAGCACGCCGGATTTCATCACGTTGCGCTTTTCCATCGAAGTAACTTTATTGCGGCGCTTGCGTGCCATGTCGAACGCGACGCGGGCGATGCGCTCGATCTCGTAGGTGTCGTAGACCTGGGTGTCGATGGCGCGCTTCTGGCCGTTGCCGAGATCGGTGATGGTCTTCGGCTCGCCGAAATACACCCCGCCGGTGAGCTCGCGTACGATCATGATGTCGAGACCCTCGACCACTTCGCGCTTCAGGCTCGATGCCTCCGCCAGCGCGGGATAGCAGACCGCGGGGCGCAGGTTCGCAAACAGGCCGAGGTCCTTGCGCAGGCGCAGCAGTCCGGCTTCGGGGCGCGCCTCATAGGGGACGCTGTCCCACTTCGGGCCCCCGACCGCGCCAAAAATCACGGCGTCGGCGGCGGCCGCCTCGGCCATGGTCGCTTCGGTGATGCTCTGCCGGCTCGCATCATAAGCGGCACCGCCGACCAACCCCTGCTCGGTCAAAAAATGCGCGATGCCCTGCGCGTTGAGCCAATCGATCAGGCGCTTCACCTCCGCCATCACTTCGGGGCCGATGCCGTCGCCGGGGAGAAGCAGCAATTTATGAGTCGCCATGTCGAATTCCTCATCCCATTCGTGATGGCCGGGCATAGCCGTCCGAAGGACGGCGTCGCTTCCGCTCGCCTATGCCGGCCATCCACGCCTTGTTTATTTCCGGCGAAGAATAAAGACGTGGATGCCCGGGACAGGCCAGGACAGGCCCGGGCATGACGGCCAATTCCGCTGCGCGCGGGAGTGCTAAAGCGGCGTCGCGCGCTTGGCAAGCAGGGTCCGAGCCGCTCGAGGCCGGATTCCGGCGCAGGCGCGGTGGCGAGTACCGCGAATAGCGAATGGCAAAGGTGACCGCGAGATATTCTTCCTATTCGCTACTCACTATTTCGCTATTCGCCATTCAGTTCCCGCTGAATGAATTATATCCCTGGTCTTCCCAGTAGCCGCCTTTGTAATCGTTGGTGACTTCCATTGAAATCACGTATTTCGGATTTTTGAAGCCGAGCTTGGTCGGCACCCTGATCTTCATCGGATAGCCATAGGTGCGGGGCAGGATCTCATCGCCGAACCTGAACGTCATCTGGGTTTGCGGATGCAGCGCGGTGCGCATGTCGAGCGGCGAGTTGTAGCCCTCTTTGTCGGCGCACTGGAACCAGCAATATTTCGCGCGTGTATCGGCGCCAACCAGCTTGAGAAAATCGCGCAAGGGTGTTCCGGTCCAGCTCCCGATCGCACTCCAGCCCTCGACGCAAATGTGGCGCGTCACCTGCTTGACCTGCGGCAGCTTGTAGAGCTCTTCCAACGTCCATGATTTCTTGTTGTCGACGAGGCCACGCACCTCGAACTTCCAGTCCTTGCCGTCGATCTCCGGCGCCTCGTCGAGTTCGTAATAGCCGTTGAACGGGAACGGCTTGGTGATCGCGCTTTCCGGAAAAGTCGGCGCCAGCGCATAGGGATTGAAGATCAGCGCCTGCACCGCGTCGTTGAACTTCGAGACCTTCCTCAGCATCTCTTCGGCGGAAGAACTGTCCAGAACGTCGCAGCCGGTCAGAAGCGTCAACGCGCCGAGGCTCGCGCCGCCGGCGATAAAGCGCCGGCGCACCGGATCGGGCATCACTTTCGTCGCGTCGCGGACCAGCAATTGCTTGTCGACGCCGGGGATCAGAAGCTTGCGAAGTCGGCCCATGATGTCCTCCTGTAAAATTTTGTTTAGCGGCCGATGATCATCGCACGCAGGCTTCTCGGCACCAGCACGGCCAGCACAACGTGAACCACCAGAAATGCGACAATCGCCAACATGCAAAAAAAGTGGACGTAACGTGCGAAATCATAGCCACCGAACGCCGCCGTCAGCCACTGTAACTGCACCGGCTTCCAGATCGACAATCCGGACAGCACGATCAGGACCCCGACGACGATGATCCCGGCATAGAGCAGCTTCTGCACCTGGTTGTACCTGGTGATGTCGTCATGCGAAAGCTTGCCGGTCAGCGCCGCCCTGGTGTCCGAGATCACGCCGTCTGCGGTGATCGGCAGCAGCTTCTTTTTGAAGCGCCCAGTGACAAAGCCCATGACGAGATAGACAAGCCCATTGACCATCAACAGCCACATCGCTGCGAAATGCCAGAGCAGCGCGCCGCCGAGCCAGCCGCCGAGCGTAATAGAATGCGAAAACCGCAGGAAGCCAAACAGCGGCGAGGCATTGTAGATCTGCCATCCCGACATGATCATCAGGATCACCGCCACCGCGTTGATCCAGTGCATGGTCCGGACCCAGGCCGGTTGAATGACCGTGGTCGTGGTGGCGTCTCGGTGTGCGTCGGTGGCTGTAAGGCTAGACATGGCGATCCTGTCGCTGAAAGCGGATACCCCCTTATACGCCGAATTTCGAAACGTCGTTACTACCGAGCCGCGAGGGGGTTGAAACCAGGCGGAATGGCGGTCACAAAAAAGCGAGCCGGGTTTCCCCGGCTCGTGCCGCGTACCCTGATGGGGATGGAATCAGGACACGCGTGGGGTTACGACGCCGGCATCAAAACGGTGTCGATGACATGGATCACGCCGTTCGACTGGTGGACGTTCGAGATCGTGACCGTCGAGGTCCCACCCTTGGCATCGACGATCATCACCTTGCCGTTCGCCTTCTTCACGGTCAGCTCTTCGCCTTCGGCGGTCTTGAGCTTCCTGCCGTCGGTCAGGTCGGAAGCCTCAAGCCTGCCCGGAACCACATGATAGGTCAGGATCTTGGTCAGGGTGGCCTTGTTCTCGGGCTTCACCAAACTGTCGACCGTGCCGGCGGGCAGCTTGCCGAACGCGGCATTGGTCGGCGCGAACACCGTGAACGGGCCCTTGCCTTCCAGTGTATCGACGAGGCCTGCGGCCTTCACCGCCGCAACCAGCGTGGTGTGGTCCTTGGAATTCACCGCATTCTGGATGATGTTCTTGGAGGGGAACATCGCCGCGCCGCCGACCATGACGGTTTTCTCTTGCGAGCTGACCGGCGTGACGATGCTCGCGGTGAGCGCAAGTGCGCCGAAGGCTGCGGCGGACAAAAGTGCAATACGCTTGGACATGGAAAGTTCTCCCGATTGATTTGCGCGACCGGCGGACATCCGCCGGCGATGAGGGCAACAACGACGCCGACGGTTGGAGTTGGCGGCGTCGCCATTGGCCGAGCTACGGGAGGCCGAGGCACCAGTTTCAGCGAATAAATTTTCGCGGGTTTGAAACTTTTTGAAGTCGCGGACGTGCGCGCTCTCCCCGTCGTCCCTGCGAAAGCAGGGACCCATCACCGCCGATGTTCATATTGAGCCATGCTGGAGCCGCTATCCCCGCACCAAATAACTTCCGTGGTTATGGGTCCCGCATTCGCGGGGACGACACCGAGCTAATCCCGACTTCTCGGCGTCTGCACAAAGCCCCGGTTCCAGGTCGGGCTGATCAGGATCTCGTTCACGCACACCCGCGGCGGCATGCTGGCGACAAAGTCGATGGTGCGGCCGAGGTCTTCGGGTTGCAGCATTCGGGCCTGCTCTTGTTCGGAAGGCACCACCGGCCGCAATTTCAAAATCGGCGTTGCGACCTCGCCGGGCGACAGGCAACAGGCGCGCAAGCCGTTGACGCATTCGTCCATGTTGAAGGAGTGGGTCAGCGCCAGCACCGCATGCTTGGTGGTGGTGTAGGCGGGGCCTGGCATTTTCGAAACATGACGGCCGGCCCAGGACGCGACGTTGATGATGCAGCCGTCCTTTTGCGCCCGCATCGCCGGCAGCACCGCGTGCATGCAATACAGCACGCCATTGAGATTGATCTCGACCAATCGGTCCCAGCCTGCCAGGTCCCTGTCAGCCCAGCTGCGCTTCGGCACATTGATGCCGGCGCTGTTGACCAGGAGATCGATGCGGCCGTGAAGTTTCAGAATCTGTTCCGCTGCCCTGTTGACCTCTTCTTTCTTGCTGACATCGAGCGCGATCGCCTCGGCCTTGCCGCCGATCCCAGTGATCTTCGCCACCACGCCGTTTAGGGCATCCCTGCGGCGGCCCGAAACCACCACGGTCCAGCCATCGGCGGCGAGCGATTCTGCCCCGGCCTCGCCGATCCCGCTGCCGCCGCCGGTTACCCAGGCCACGCGTTTCCCGTTATTTGACATGCAAACCGTCTCCGTTGCTTTGTGAAGGGCGTCTTTGCTAGTGAAACCCCTTAAGATTATAAGATTGTGCGGCCTCAAGGACCGCGCCCGCCATCCGGAATGATGCATGAATGCGCCCGACAAAACCATCATGAACGCCAACCTGTTTTCCCGCCTGTTCGATGGCCTTGACGATCCCTCGCGGCTTGCGATCGAAACCATCGATGGACAACGCATCAGCTATGGCGAATTGATTGCACGCGCCGGACAGACCGCGAATGTGCTGGTCGAGCGCGGCGTCAAGCCCGGTGACCGCGTCGCCGCCCAGACCGAAAAATCGGTGCCGGGCCTGGTGCTTTATCTTGCGACGGTGCGCGCCGGCGCCGTCTATTTGCCGCTCAACATCGCTTACACGCTGAACGAACTTGAATATTTCATCACCGACGCCGAGCCCTCGCTGGTGGTGTGCGACTCGTCGAAGGCGGCAGGCATTGGCGCGATCGCGGCGAAAGTCGGCGCCAGGGTCGAAACGCTTGGGCCCGACGGCAAGGGCTCGCTGACCGATGCCGCCGAACAGGCCAACCCCGATTTCGCAACCGTCCCGCGCGCGAACGATGATCTCGCCGCCATTCTCTACACCTCGGGCACTACGGGGCGTTCCAAGGGCGCGATGCTGACGCACGACAATCTCGCGTCGAATTCGCTCTCGCTGGTCGACTTTTGGCGTTTCACCGACAAGGACGTGCTGATCCACGCGCTGCCGATCTATCATACCCACGGCCTGTTCGTGGCCAGCAACGTCACGCTGTTCGCGCGCGGGTCGATGATCTTCCTGCCGAAGTTCGACCCCGAAGCGATCATCAGACTGATGGCGCGCTCAACCGTGTTGATGGGCGTGCCGACCTTCTATACGCGGCTGTTGCAAAGCCCGGCGCTGAACAAGGAGACCACCAAGCATATGCGGCTATTCGTTTCAGGCTCCGCGCCGCTGCTTGCCGATACCCATCGCGAATGGTTTGCCCGCACCGGTCACGCCGTGCTTGAGCGCTACGGCATGACCGAGACCAACATGAACACATCCAATCCCTATGACGGCGAGCGCGTCGCCGGTGCGGTCGGCCATCCCTTGCCCGGCGTCTCGGTGCGGGTCACCGATCCGGAAACCGGCCAGGAACTGGCGCGCGAGGCCATCGGCATGATCGAGGTCAAGGGCCCCAACGTCTTCAAGGGCTACTGGCGGATGCCGGAGAAGACCAAAGCGGAATTCCGCGACGACGGCTTTTTTATCACCGGCGATCTCGGCAAGATCGACGCCAAGGGCTACGTGCACATTCTCGGCCGCGGCAAGGATCTCGTGATCTCCGGCGGCTTCAATGTCTACCCCAAGGAAATCGAGAGCGAGATCGACGCCATGCCGGGCGTGATCGAATCCGCGGTGATCGGCGTGCCGCATGCCGATTTCGGCGAGGGCGTGACCGCCGTCCTGGTCTGCGACAAGGCCGCCAAGGTCGATGAAGCAGCGGTGCTGAAGGCGCTGGAGGGACGGCTCGCCAAATTCAAAATGCCGAAGCGGGTGATCGTGGTTGATGAGCTGCCGCGCAATGCCATGGGAAAAGTGCAGAAGAATATTCTGCGCGATAAGTACAAGAATATCTACGCCAAGCCATAGGAGCGTCGCGCTAGCGGCGGATCGAGATCATGGACCGAGAGCAAGCCGCGGAGATTTTCGAACATTTGTTCGGCGCCGCCCGCGAACTCGATGAAGCCAGAGCCGTTGCTTCGGCCTTCGCGGCGCAGGATGAGAGCGCCGCTTCGCTCGATGAATTTATCGTCAAACTAAATTCTGAGCTGATCGAGGCATTATTTGTCCGGTTCCCGGACTTGGTGCCATTTGAGGAATTTCCCGCCATTTCCAGCACGCTGAGATGGGATCAGGTGCGTCTACCGCCGCCTGTGGTCGAAACTGATATCGACGGCGTCGTTCTTTCGGCGATGAAAACGCAGTGGCAGAAGGTAGCGATGGTCGTCGTCAAAGCGCTGGAACGGTGCCGTCAGCGTGCCTTGCCGATCGGTGCTGAGGTGCTTGGGGCGCGCATACAAGCACTGGCTGAAGCCGATCGCATCGAGGGCGAAGGTGATCTTCGCAAATGGCGCCACAGTGAGGTGCGATTAAAGCGCTGAGGCGCGTTCTAGCCTGCAATTCAATGGTCGTCCGGCTCCGCAGCTCAGCTACAGCAGACTAATCACAAACCGCCCGCCCACAATGAAGAGATAGAGGCCATAGGCGCGTTCCAGCGTTTTCTTCGACATCGCATGCGCAGCCCTCACTCCGAGCGGCGCGGTAAGCATGCTGGTCGGCATCACCAGCAAGGCGCCGATCAGCGAGACGTAACCGATCGCGAGCGGCGATTGCAGCGCCAATACGTTGGGATAATGCGCCGCCACCGGCCAGCCGGCATAGACATAGCCGAGCGCGCCGGGAATCGAGACCAGCACCGCCAGCGCCGAGGAGGTTGCGACCCCCTGATGAATCGGCCGGCCATAGAAAGTCATCAGCAAGTTCGCGAATAGCCCGCCGCCGACGCCCATCAGCGTAGCCAACAGACCGACAAGGAAGCCGTACACTCTCATCAACAACCCCTGCGGAAGATCGTCGCCGAACTTCCAGTTGTCGCGCGCCAGCCAGAACCGCGCGGCGGCCGACCACGCCACCGTCACGAACACGATCTTGAACAATCGCTCGGGCGCATACCGCGCCGTCACGCTGGCGGCCAGCACACCGAGCAGCACCGGCAGCCACCACGCGCGCAGGACCTCCATATCGACCGCGCCGCGGGCATGATGGGCGCGATACGAGCGGATCGAGGTCGGAATGATGATGGCGAGTGAGGTGCCGACGCACAGCGGCATCCGCACCTCGAGCGGCACGCCGGCGAGCCGAAAGCATTCATAAAACACCGGCACCAGGATGGCGCCGCCGCCGATCCCGAACACACCGGCAAGAAACCCTGACAGCGCGCCCACCACGACCAGCAATAGCGCCAGCTCAAGAAGCTCGGAGACGTTAAGCCCAGCGACCGTCATCCGCCGATTTTCCCTCTGCTCACGCCGTTTAAGCGCGCGTTCATGAATCGTGCTTCAGGTATACCAGCCAGCAGTGCCGCTGGGGCGCTGTCAATGCCCGGCAATGCAAGGCTCATCTGAAGCTATGAACAGAGGTTCGCTGACGTCGGATTTCCTCATTGCGCTGACTGTTTCCACTTCGTAAATAGAAATCGTCTACCGCGATCCCCAGAAAGGGCCCCTGCGGAGGCCCATAAACCGTCAAAGCCGCCAATGACCGCCAGGATCGAAAGACCGCTTTCTCCACATCTGCAGACCTACCGCTGGACCTTGACGATGGCGATGTCCATCGTCCACCGCGCCACCGGCGTTGCGCTGTATTTCGGCACCTTGTTGCTGGCATGGTGGCTGATCGCCGCCGCATCCGGACCGACCGCCTATGCCCATGTGCAGGCCTTTACCGGAAGCTTTCTCGGCCGCCTGATCGTGTTCGGCTATACTTGGGCGCTGCTGCATCATCTATTCAGCGGCATCAGGCACCTTGTCTGGGATCTCGGTTACGGCTTCAAGGCCAGCGAGCGCGAAACCATGACCTGGGGCGCGCTGCTCGGCGGCATTTCGTTCACGGTGCTGCTCTGGATCGCCGGCTACGCGATTGGAGGCGGACGATGAGTGCGCCAGACGGTCAAGCGGCGAAGTCGATGCGCACCCCGCTTGCCCGCGTCCGCAGTCTCGGCGCCTCGCATTCCGGCACCACGGACTTCTGGCGCCAGCGCGTCACCGCGGTCGCCATGGTGCTGTTGATGGTGCCCGTCATCGTCGTGGTGATGATGCTGCTCGGCCGCAATCAAGCCGGCGCCGCGCAAATTCTCGGCTCCCCACTGGTGGCGATCATCATGCTGCTGTTCATCATCGCCAGCGCCTGGCACATGAAGATCGGCATGCAAGAGGTGATCGAGGACTATGTGCACTCCGAGACGCTGAAGCTCGTCGCCATCATCGCCAACAATTTCTTCTCGTTTGCAGTGGCGCTGGCCTCGATCTACGCCATCCTCAAACTGTCATCCGGAGTGTAGCCATGGCGGCTGATGGCAACGGCAAGGCCGCAAATGGAGGCCCCGCCACCAACGGAAAAGCCTATCCGATCGAAGATCACATTTATGACGTGGTGGTGGTTGGCGCCGGCGGCGCCGGCCTGCGCGCCGTGGTCGGCTGCAGCGAGGCGGGGCTGCGCACCGCCTGCATCACCAAGGTATTTCCAACGCGCTCGCATACGGTGGCGGCGCAGGGCGGCATCTCGGCCGCGCTCGGCAACATGCATGAGGATAATTGGCGCTGGCATATGTACGACACCGTCAAGGGGTCGGACTGGCTGGGAGATCAGGATTCGATCGAATACATGGTGCGTCAGGCGCCCGAGGCAGTCTACGAACTCGAGCACTGGGGCGTGCCGTTCTCGCGCACCGACGACGGCAAGATCTATCAGCGGCCGTTCGGCGGCATGACGGTGGACTACGGCAAGGGCCAGGCGCAGCGCACCTGCGCGGCCGCCGACCGCACCGGGCACGCCATGCTGCACACCATGTACGGCCAGGCGCTGCGTCATTCCGCGGAGTTCTACATCGAGTTCTTCGCGATCGACCTGATCATGGACGACCAGGGCAGCTGCCGCGGCGTCATCGCGCTCAACCTCGACGACGGCACCTTACATCGCTTCCGCGCCCAAGCCACGATCCTGGCCACCGGCGGTTATGGGCGTATCTATCATTCCTGCACCGGCGCCCACACCCAAACCGGCGATGGCAGCGCGATGGCGCTCCGCGCCGGCCTGCCCTTGCAGGACATGGAATTCGTCCAGTTCCATCCGACCGGAATCTACGGCGCCGGCTGCCTCGTCACCGAAGGCGCGCGCGGCGAGGGCGGCTATCTCGTCAATTCGGAAGGCGAACGCTTCATGGAGCGCTATGCGCCATCGGCCAAGGATCTCGCTTCCCGCGACGTCGTCTCGCGGGCGATGACCATCGAAATCCGCGAAGGCCGCGGCGTCGGAAAAAAGAAGGACCACATTTTCCTGCACCTCGACCATCTCGATCCCAAGGTGCTGCACGAGCGGCTGCCGGGCATTTCGGAATCGGTGCGGATCTTCGCCAACGTCGACGTCACGCGCGAGCCGATCCCGATCGTGCCGACGGCGCATTACAACATGGGCGGGATTCCGACCAACTACCATGGCGAAGCGCTGACCAAAAAGAACGGCGATGACAATTTCGTCGTGCCCGGCCTGATGGCGGTCGGCGAAGCCGCCTGCGTTTCGGTCCATGGCGCCAACCGTCTCGGCTCCAATTCACTGATCGATCTGGTGGTGTTCGGACGCGCCGCGGCGCTGCGTTGCGCCGAGAAATTGACGCCGAACGGCAAGCAGCCCGACCTGCCGGCCGATTCGGCCGGCAAGGCGCTGGGGCGGCTCGATCGCTATCGCCATGCCTCCGGCGGCACGCCGACCGCCCGGCTGCGCGACAGCATGCAGCACGTCATGCAGAACAATTGCGCGGTATTTCGCACCGGCGAGGTCCTGCATGAAGGCCACAATCTGATTCACAAGGTGCATGGCGGCATCAGTGACATCTCGGTGACCGACCGTTCGTTGATCTGGAATTCCGATCTGGTCGAGACGCTGGAGTTCGACAATCTGATCGCGCAAGCGGTGGTGACGATGGACTCGGCGGTCAATCGCACCGAGAGCCGCGGCGCCCATGCCCGCGAGGATTTCCCCGACCGCGACGACAAGAACTGGATGAAGCACACGCTGGCCTGGATCGACGATCGCGGCGACACCTCGATCGACTATCGCCCGGTGCACGACTACACCATGACCAACGACGTTCAATACATCCCGCCGAAGGCGCGGGTATATTGAGTGCTGCTCGTCATGCGCGGGCTTGACCCGCGCATCCATCTTTTTTCGAAAGAAGATGGATTGCCGGGTCAAGCCCGGCAATGACGAAATTGAACCGCAAGGGCAACGACAGATGGTTGAATTCGCACTGCCTAAAAACTCAAAGATCACAGGCGGCAAGACCTGGCCGAAGCCGGCCGGCGCCACCGAGACGCGCGAATTCAAGGTCTATCGCTGGAACCCGGAGGACGGCAAGAACCCCAGCGTCGACACCTATTTCATCGACACCCACGATTGCGGCCCGATGGTGCTCGACGGCCTGATCTGGATCAAGAACCACATCGACCCGACGCTGACCTTCCGCCGCTCCTGCCGCGAAGGCGTGTGCGGATCCTGCGCCATGAACATCGACGGCCAGAACACGCTGGCCTGCACCAAATCGATGCATGACGTGAAGGACGGCGCGGTGAAGATCAATCCGCTGCCGCATCAACCCGTCGTCAAGGACCTGGTGCCCGACCTTAGCAATTTTTACGCGCAATATGCCTCGATCGAGCCGTGGCTGAAGACGACAACGCCGACCCCGCAGAAGGAATGGCGGCAGAGTCATGAGGATCGCGAAAAGCTCGACGGCCTCTACGAATGCATTCTGTGCGCCTGCTGCTCGACCGCATGCCCGAGTTATTGGTGGAACAGCGAACGCTATCTCGGCCCGGCCGCACTGCTGCAGGCGAACCGATGGGTCAAGGATAGCCGCGACGAAGCCACCGGCGAGCGGCTCGACAATCTCGAAGATCCGTTCCGGCTCTATCGCTGCCACACCATCCTGAATTGCACCAAGGCCTGTCCCAAGGGTCTCAATCCCGCCGAGGCCATCGCCGAACTCAAATTCAAGATGGTCGAGCGCCAGATGTAAGGCGCGGAACTCCGCCGGCCGTGCCGGGCGAAATGGCCTTGCTCCCGCCTTCCGGTTGAGAAATGATCCGGCCCTCGAGGGACGACCAAATGCGAATGATGGAAATCGTCGCGCTGTGCGCCGCGTTGGGCGGCTGCGGCGCGTTGCAGCAAGAGGTAGCGGCTCGGCCCAGCGAACAATTCGTTGGGCAAAACGTGGACGTTCTCGTCGCTCGGTTTGGCCGGCCCGACCGCAGCAAAAGAATGGATGACGGTCAGGCTTCCTATGTCTGGCAACTCACCGCTCCAACCGATGCGGCCGCTGACCGCGGGGTCTATACGGGTGACGCAGGTCTTTACGGAGACGGCAGAACTCCTGGCCATATCTCCTTCGATCTTCGAACCTGCAAGCTCAGCGTCACCACCTCGCCAGAGGGAATCGTCACCCAATTCACCGCCGAGGACTTGAACGGTACCGGCGCCCCGGCGATGACGATCGGTCTCAGCGGCAGCGTCTGTGCTCAGCGTCTCGGGACAAAACCCCGGACATAGCCCAACAAACCTGAGACGCCCCAATAGACCTCATGATGACCGCGCACCCGATCATTCTTCATCATTTCGAAAAATCGCCGTTCTCCGAGAAAATCCGTGTCGTCTTCGGGCTGAAGAACATCGACTGGACGTCCGTGCTTATCTCGCGAATCATGCCGCGCCCTGACCTAATGCCGCTGACCGGAGGTTATCGGCGCACGCCGGTGATGCAAATCGGCGCCGATATCTATTGCGACACTCAATGCATCACCCGCGAGCTGGAGCGAAGGTTCCCGGAGCCGACGCTATTCCCCGCTGGATATGAAGGCCTCTGCCAGGCCACAGCCATGTGGACCGACCGGTCGTTCTTTCAGAATACCGTGAACCTGGTGTTCGGTTCGCTTGCCGATCAAGTGCCGCAGGATTTCATCGCCGACCGCGAGAAGCTACGCGGCGCAAAATTCGATGTCACGGCGATGACGGCAGCTATCCCCCAGATGCGCGATCAGTTTCGCGCGCATCTTCAATGGATCGAGACCCAGCTTGCAGATGGCCGGAGTTGGATGAGCGGCGCCAAGGCCGGTCTCTGCGACATCAACGCCTACATGAACATCTGGTATGTGCGCGAGCATCTTCCAAATGCCGACCAGATGCTCGTCGAGTTCCGCGCTACACGAGCGTGGGAAATTCGCATGCGCGCGGTCGGCCACGGCCACCCAGCGAAAATATCGGCCTCCGCAGCGCTCGACATCGCCGCGCGCGCCACGCCGCAGACCGCCGTAATGTCCGATCCCAACGATCCAAACGGCCGCAAACCTGGCGATCGGGTCGAGATCGTACCCGACGACTACGGCAAGGTGAAAGTGAGTGGCGAAATCGTCGCGCTTTCGGGCCAGCATATTGCGATTCGCAGGCACGATCCGCGTGCCGGCGAGGTGGTGGTGCACTTTCCCCGCGCAGGGTTTCTTGTTCTACCCGCCTAAAGTTCTGTGTCGTTGGAGCGGCCGGCAAAAACCGGCTATGTAGGCGCGGCATTCTGCGGAAGAAAACATCCGTGACCTCATCTAATTTCCCCCCCGGCCTTTTGCCTGCCAACGATCCCGCCTCGCTGCCTTTTGGTGCGTTCGCGCCGACGCGCGCGCAAGCTGCGATCATCGCGCTCGCGCATCGCTCGCGGCTCAGGCGCGGCGCGTTCCGTCCCTGGCTGTCGAAGCTGGTCAACCGGCTGCGCGCGGGCCCGGTTGACGTAAAGTATCAGGGCGCGTCGTTTCGGTTCTATCACCAGGCCAGCGCCACCGAGCGCGGCGCTTTGTTCAATCCGGACTACAATCTCGAGGAGCTGGATTTTCTGCGCTCGCGCACGCCCTTGGGCGGCGTGTTCGTCGATGTCGGCGCCAATGTCGGCACCTACGCGCTAGCGCTGGCGCGGCATGTCGGCGCGCGCGGAAAGGTGATCGCGATCGAGCCGCATCCCGTCACCCACGCCCGACTGGCGTTCAACCGCGCCGCGTCGGGCCTTTCCCAGGTTCATCTCGTCGCCGCCGCCGCCGGCCCTTCCGACGGCGAGCTGATGATCGAAACCGACGGCGACAATCTCGGCGCCAGCCACATCGTATCCGGTGACCGGCCGGGCAATGCCATCAAAGTGCCGTCGTTGCGGCTGCAGCGCATGCTTGCCGACGCCGGGGTGGATCATGTCGATGCGCTGAAGATCGATGTCGAGGGATTTGAGGATCGCGTCCTGACCGGCTTCTTCAGCGAGGTGCCGCCAAGCCTGTGGCCGGGCGCGGTGGTGATCGAACATTTGTCGCGGAACGAATGGCAAGACGACTGCATTGCCGATCTGCGCGGGCGCGGCTACGCCGAGACCGGCAGGACCCGCAGCAACACCCTGCTGGTCCGCGGCTGAACTCTCAGCCGGCGTCGGCTTCGCCCTGCGAATCGGCTTGCGGGTCCCGGGAGATTGTGATGATCGACCATATCGGCTTTCCGGTTTCGGATTATCAACGCGCGATGGCTTTCTATACCAGAGCGCTAGCGCCGCTGGGCTACACTCTCGTCGTGGAAGTGACGCAGGAGCAGACCGGCCATGATCCCGCGGCCGGTTTCGGTGCCGACGGCAAGCCGGATTTTTGGATCGGCGGCGAAGGCGGATTGAACAAGCCGCTGCACGTCGCGATCCTCGCCAAGGATCGTTCCGCCGTGGACGGCTTCTACGCGGCTGCGATAGAAGCGGGCGGGCGCGACAACGGCGCGCCCGGCATTCGCGCCCATTATCACCCCCATTATTACGGCGCGTTCGTACTCGATCCCGACGGCCACAACATCGAGGCGGTGTGCCACACCCCGGCGTGACCCGGTTCCGCGGGGAACTTCGCCTTATGGCGACCGTTATCGGTTCGGAGTGATGGAGCGAAACATGATGAGCGCCTATCTCGCGCGCGAGGAGAACGCGATCTATTTCCTCACCGATGCGCGCCCCAGTCTCGGCAACAGCCGCAAGGTCGCGCTGTAAATGCCGATCGACCCGCCAGAGAACCCGCCGATCAAGCCCGGCCAGCCGTCGGAGCCGCCGCAGGAAAGCCCGCCCGGAAGCCCCCGGCCCGAGGTGCCGCCGCCGGTGCAAGATCCATGGCAGCCGCCCCAGCCGGAGGAATTGCCAGGCCGCACGCCGGACGAAATGCCGGTGCGTGGACCGCAGGGTCCGACCACGCCCTCAGCTGCGATCGATACCGGAAATATCCAGCAGGCGGCTTCCTCGGCAGCCTCGCCGTCCGATGCTGGTCGCGCCGCCTCGGCTAGAGCGTTTTCAAGCGAAGTGGAGACCGGTTCGCGTCAAGAAAACGCGTCAAATCGAGAATCTAGAGCCCCGTTTCGATTCAATCGAAGCGGAAAAGGCTCTAGCCGCGCGGGTGCCGTGCAAAACTTCGATTTGAAATGACCGTCTGAATGCGTAATGAACAACGGCGCATGCGGACTTCGCGTTGTCGGAAATAAATCCAAGTTCTCGTTTGAAAGCCGCCACAATCCGGCCTAACGCTTGTTTGTTGATCGCCAACGCTTGTTGCCAGAATTTCCCGGGGACCCAACCGTCATGACAAAACTTCGACTCCTGCTGCTTGCCACGACCGCGCTCACGACGCTGCAACTGGCCGCTGCTCCATCGCACGCGCAGACCGCCCCCTTGGTCGTGGCGCAGGCCAGGGAGGAGCAACCTTCCAAGGAGCCCCCTAAGGCAGCGCCCCCGGCGCGCCCGGCGCCTCCAGCGGCCGCACCTCCGCGGCCAGCTCCGCCGCCGCCACCTCCTCCGCAGCGACAGGCGCCACCACCACCGCCGCCGCCTCCCCCCTCAGCCCCGCATGTTCCCCCGCCTGCGGCCCCGGCGCCTCACGTTCCCCCGCCCGCAGCGGCGCCACCCCCGCATGCTCCGCCACCACCTGCGGCCCCGCCGCCACCGTCCCGGCCCGCGCCGGAGCCCGCGCGTCCTGCTCCGCCGGCTCCGCCGGCGGCCGCGCCGCCTCCTCCACCCAAACCCCCGGCTGGACCTGCGATGCAGCAGCAAGAGCGGGAACGGGAAATGGAGCGGGAAAGAGAGCGACAGAAATTGGCGCCGCCACCACCGCCGCCGCGCACCGGGCCGGCTCCGGCCACCCCTGCACCAGGGGCTACGCCGGCGCCCGGCGGCACTCCTGCGCCGAGCGGCACACCTTCGCCGAGCGTCACGCCGGCTCCACGCGTCACGCCTGCGCCGAACGCGGCTCCGGCCGCGCCGAGCGGAGGACAGACCGCGCTGCCGCCGGGAGCCGCACCCTTGGTGCGCCATCCGCCGCCAACGGTCGCCGCGCCGATACCGGCCGCGCCTCCGCCGGCGCAGGCGATGACCCCAATTGCGCCGGGTGCGGCGCCGCAGGGACCGCGCCGCATGGAGGATTTCCGTGGCGCGCGGCAGGAAAGCGATCAGGGCGGCCGCAAGGTCTTCACCGAACCCGGCCGGGTCATCGTGGTCGATCCCAGCGGCCAGTCGTTCATTCGTCACAACGAAGAGGACCGCTTCCGTTACGGCGCGCGCGATATCCAGACCCAGCGGGTCGGTAGTGAAACCCGCACCATGGTGATCCGTCCCGACGGCTCGCAGATCATCACCGTCGTCGGCGGCGACGGTCAATTGCTGCGCCGGATCCGACGGGATCGGGAGGGCCGCGAGATCATCATCATCGACAACAGCTTCCGCGATCCGCGCTACGGCGTCGGATTCTATGTCGACCTGCCGCCGCCGATCATCCGGATCCCCTACAACCGCTACATCGTGGAAGCCGACGAGGCGCCGCCCGACCTGATTTACGAAACGATGGAGGCGCCACCGGTGGACCGAATCGAGCGGCGTTATTCGCTCGACGAAATCCGCTACAGTCCGTCGGTGCGGCAGTTGATGCCGAGCATCGATATCAACACCATCACCTTCGAAACCGGATCGTGGGAGATTCCACCCGATCAGGCGGCGCGGCTGCAGGTGATCGCGGATGGACTTAATCGGGCGATCGCGCGCAACCCGCGCGAGGTGTTCCTGATCGAGGGTCACACCGACGCGGTCGGCAACCCCGTCGACAATCTCTCGCTATCGGACCGGCGCGCCGAATCCGCGGCCGAGTTGCTGACCCAGCAATTCGGGGTGCCCGCGGAAAACCTGACCTCGCAAGGCTACGGTTCGCAATATCTGAAGGAGCAGACCGACGGGCCGAGCCGGATCAACCGCCGCGTCACCGTCCGCCGCATCACGCCTTTGCTCAACGGCGGCGCCGCATCGCTGCCACCTCCGCCTCCGGGGACCGCCCCGCCGCGGTAGGGCGCAGCACTCAAAAATGCAAATGGCCGGGAGCAATCCCGGCCATTTTTGTTTTCGTCATTGCGAGCGAAGCGAAGCAATCCATGCCGCCACGAGCCGGCAGATGGATTGCTTCGTCGCTATCGCTCCTCGCAATGACGACTAAGCGCGTGGGTTCAGCCCTTGTCGCTATCGAGTCTGAAGATGTGGGAGCCTTCTCCGATCGATAGCAAGCCTGTCTCTGCGTAGAGATTCAGCTTGTCGCGGGTATCCGCAATGTCGAGGTTGCGCATCGTCAGCTGGCCGATACGGTCCGATGGCGTGAACGCCGCATCGTCCACCTTCTCCATGCTCAGCCGCTCCGGCTGATAGGTCAGGTTGGGGCTTTCGGTGTTCAGGATGGAGTAGTCGTTGCCACGGCGCAGCTCCAGCGTGACCTCACCGGTGATTGCGCGGGCCACCCAACGCTGGGCGGTTTCGCGCAGCATGAGGGCTTGAGAATCGAACCACCGCCCCTGGTAGAGCAACCGGCCAAGGCGCATGCCGCTGATCCGGTATTGCTCGATGGTGTCTTCGTTGTGGATGCCGGTGATCAGGCGCTCGTAGGCGATATGTAGCAGCGCCATGCCGGGAGCTTCGTAAATGCCGCGGCTCTTTGCCTCGATGATCCGATTCTCGATCTGGTCGCTCATGCCAAGGCCGTGTCGCCCACCGATGGCGTTGGCCTCGAGAAACAGCGCGAGCGGATCGGCGAACGTCTGGCCGTTCAGTGCGACGGGCTGGCCCTCCACAAAACGCACGGTGACCGTTTCGGCCTTGACGACACAGCCGTCGCGCCAAAACGGCAATCCCATGATTGGAGTGACGATTTTGATGCCGCTGTCCAAGCGCTCGAGATCCTTGGCCTCGTGGGTCGCGCCGAGGATATTGCTGTCGGTCGAATACGCCTTCTCGGCGCTCATCTTGTAGGCGAAGCCATTGGCGGTCAGGAACGCCGACATTTCCGCACGGCCGCCGAGCTCGTCGATGAACTGCTGGTCGAGCCAGGGCTTGTAGATCTTGAGGCTCGGATTGGTCAGCAGGCCGTAGCGATAGAACCGTTCGATATCGTTGCCCTTGAACGTGGAGCCGTCACCCCAAATGTTGACGCCGTCCTCTTTCATGGCCGACACCAGCATCGTGCCAGTCACAGCACGGCCGAGGGGTGTGGTGTTGAAGTACGCGATGCCGCCGGTAGAGATGTGGAAGGCACCGGATTGGATGGCGGCAATACCTTCGTGGACCAATTGCGTGCGGCAATCCACGAGCCGGGCTTTCTCGGAGCCGAAGTTTAGGGCATTGCGCGGAATCTCGTCGTAGTCGGCCTCGTCAGGTTGGCCGAGGTTCGCAGTATAGGCAAAGACGCGGGCGCCCTTCTGCTTCATCCACAGGAGCGCCGCGCTGGTGTCGAGACCGCCCGAGAAAGCGATGCCGACTTTTTCCCCCTTGGGCAGGCTTTTCAAGATCGTACTCATTGAGCTTCCAATCTGTCGAAATAGCTGATGACGTTTGCGGCCTGAGTGCGCGAATATCAAATTTCGCGCCGATGGGCACGCGTTTAATGGCGACCGGCGAGATGAAGTCGCTCACACCGAGGGTTTGGCCCCGACATCGCGGCCGCGCCATTTTTGCAAGGCCCGGTATCCTGGCCAGGCGGCCCTCGCCAGCGCCGCATCGATGCCCGAGTCGGTGAGCCGTGTCGACGGCCAGCGGTAAATGTAGCCGTGCGTCAGCCAGATCACCAGAAACGTCACCAGCCCGGCGGCGGCGACGTCGGTAAAGAAGTGCCCGCCGAACGCCATCCTGAGCAGGCTGGTCATGACGCCGAACGCGGTTGCCGCGGCGAAGGCCACAGGCCGCCATGCCGGCGGCGTCAGCGCCGCGGGCGCATACGTCCAGAACGCGGTTGCGCCTTCTCCGGAGAAGAACGAGCAATTGCGTTCGCAGCTGCCACGCGGATCCCACCACGGCACGAACCGTTGATCGCCATTGAACTGTGTCACCACCACCGGGCGCGGTCGGCCCCAATAGCTCTTGAAGGTGAGGTTGGTGAGAACGCCTGCGGAAAGCGTAAGGGTGAGCAGCAGGAAGACGATCGCGCGCCCCGACATCAACAGCGGCCGGTCCGGCCGCGCCAGCTTCACAAGCAGCGCGACGATAGCCGGCAGCGCCAGGCCCCATGCGATCCACATCGCGCCGTCACGCGCGATCGGAGCCCACACGTTGAGCTTGACCGGAAACGACCGGCTCGGCGCATCGTAGAACCACGCCGCGAGCCGCAGATCGAGTTCGGGATAAATCCCGAACAAAAGTCCGACAGCAAGCGCGAGCGAAAGCGCGACGATCAATCCGGTCCGGTTCATGGCGCGGGGTTTAGCCGAGCAGCGCGGCCATGAAAACCCCCGTCATGCCCAGCCAACAACGGGGCGGCGCCAAGCGCTGCCCGATGACAGGCTCCTCGCGATGGCATGTGGAATCACGACGCCGGCCGCGAAGGCGAATGGGACGGCAAGGGCGGCGGCGGCCGCAGCGGGGGCAGCGGCTCGCGCCACGCGCCGGCGTTGCGGCCGGCAACCATCCAGTAGACCACGCCGGCAACGATGCCGGCGCCGGTCATGATTTCAAGATGACGCCGCACGATGCCCTCGAAACGCAGCGTCTCGGGATCGAACGGAACGAGGCCGAGATAGCAGGCGAGGCCGACGAGGCCGCCGCCGACGGCGTAGGTCAGCGCACCGCGGATGTGGAAGGATTCCGTGATCGCGACCACGATCATGGCCGGCAACAGCGCAAAGCCGCTGACGAAGATGAATCCGAAACCGAGCAGGACATCCAGCGCGCCCGGATCGACCGGCCCGGCGCCGAGATCGCTGAACTCGGGAAACATGATAGCGCCGACCACGATCATCCCAGCCACCAGGCAGGCGGCAAGAAATCCGAAGAGAATCACGAACAACCGACCGATCAGCGCCATGGCGTCAAACCGACTTTGTCGTCATTGCGAGGAGCGCAAGCGACGAAGCAATCCAGAGACGCACACGTCACTCTGGATTGCTTCGCTTCGCTCGCAATGATGAAAAGAGCGAGACCGCGCATCATTCCTTCAATCCGTCATCGCCATGGCGCGTAGCGCCTGCCGCTCGCGCACCGACAATTTCTCGGTCTCCGATTTCAACTGGCCGCAGGCGGCCAGAATATCGCGGCCGCGCGGCGTGCGCACCGGCGAGGAATAGCCGGCGTTGAAAATATATTCGGAGAATTTTTCGATCTGCTCCCAGTCCGAACATTCATAAACCGTGCCCGGCCATGGATTGAACGGAATGAGATTGATCTTGGCCGGAATCCCCTTCAACAGCTTCACCAGCAATTTGGCGTCATCGAGCGAATCGTTGACGCCCTTGAGCATCACGTATTCGAAGGTAATGCGCCGCGCATTGGAGGAGCCGGGATAATCGCGGCAGGCCTGCAGCAGTTCGGCAATCGGGTATTTGCGGTTCAGCGGCACCAACTCGTTGCGCAATTCATCGCGCACCGCATGCAGCGAGATCGCAAGCATGACGCCGATCTCCTCGCCGGTCCGGATGATGTTCGGCACCACGCCCGAGGTCGACAGCGTGATGCGGCGGCGGGAAATGCCGATGCCCTCATTGTCCGAGACGATCAACAGCGCATCGCGCACCGCGTCGAAATTGTACAAGGGCTCACCCATGCCCATCATCACCACATTGGTGACGAGGCGGCCGCCATTTGGCGTGTCACGATCGGCCCAGTCGTTGAGGCGGTCACGCGCCACCATGATCTGGCCGACGATTTCGCCCGCGGTGAGGTTGCGCACCAGCCGCTGCGTGCCGGTGTGGCAGAACGAGCAACTCAGCGTGCAGCCAACCTGCGAGGAGACGCACAGCGTGCCGCGATCGGTTTCGGGAATATAGACGCACTCGACTTCATGGGCCTTTTCGAGCTTGTCGCCGCTGGGCAGGCGCAACAGCCATTTGCGGGTGCCGTCGCTGGAAACCTGCTCGGCGGCGACTTCGGGACGCGCCGCGGTAAAATGAGCTTCGAGCTGATGGCGCATTTCCTTGGAAATGCTGGTCATCTCGTCGAACTGTTGCGCGCCGCGGACGTAAATCCATTGCCAAAGCTGCTGCACGCGCATCTTGCGCTGCGCGGGCACGACGCCGATCGCCGCCAGCCGCTCGGCGATCTCGGCGCGCGACAAACCGACCAGCGAAGGCTTTGCCGGCGGCACGTAGGTTTCAAGCGCGATTTTTTCCAAAGGCGCGTTGGCACCGTTGGCTTGCCTTGTAGGACTGGTCATTGTCTCATTCATCGCACATCAGATAGGCTTTTCATGCCCCCCTGGAAAGACGCCAATACCGCTTTGTTGCAACAACGGAAGTGCGCTCCCTCTTCCGTTCGGAGGGATGAATCCAATATGCCGCTGGATCGAGCTAACGCCGGCAATCCTGCGCCAGCCTGTCGAGCGCCTGGGAAAGCCCCTTCAGCGAGAACACATCGGTGGTCTCGGTGCCCTTCGCCGACACGCCCTTGACGGTAGCATCGGCGGACTTGCGCATGGCATCCACCATCCGCTCTTCTTCCGCGGCGTTCTTGATCCAGAGACCGTCGCCCTGGGTATACATCGCGTAGGATGCGCCCGCGACCTCGAGCGTGGATTCCGAGCCCGGTTTCAGCGCATAGCCGATCATGATCGAGACTTCGTTGACAACCTTTTCAGCCGGACGCGTGGAGACGAACGCGTAGGCCGGATCGCGCGGACGATTCGGCGGATTGGTCTTTGACGATGACGGCTTCGCCAGCGCGAAGCATACCTTCTTGCCTTTCGGCGTCGCGGTGTAGGCGCCCCAGCTGCCGAACTGGCCAATCAAGGTCGGCTCGTCACCGACGGCGGCGGCAGCCGCTTCCGGTTTGGTCGCCGCCGGCTTGGCCGCGCTTTTCGGTGACGGGCTCGGCGTCTGCGCCCGCACCAGGCTTGCAACCCCGCACGCCAGCACACCCGTCATCAGAGCTGTCAGCATTCGCTGCACGAACATCGCCAAATCTGGTCCCTCAGCATTGTGACTGGAAGATGGCCCGACATCGCTTGGTCACGCCCGATGGATAGCCGGGAAATGTCTGATTGGGAAGGCAGTCACGCTACCGGAACGGGCGTATCCGGGACCGCTTCCGCATAGGTCCATAGCCTTCGAATCCAATTGTCGCCCGGCTTTAAATCCGGCATGAAGCGTATCTTGCGCGCTCGAAACCCAGGTAAAGCCCATGAAAGCTATTCTCTGCTCGCAATATTGCGGTCCCGACGATCTCGTGCTCACGGAAGTGCCTGATCCCGTGGCCGGAACCGGCGAGGCCGTGATCGCGATCAAATCCGCCGCGTTGAATTTCTTCGACCTCCTGATGATCCAGGGCAAATACCAGATCAAGCCGCCGTTCCCGTTTTCGCCGGCGGCGGAAGTCGCGGGCGTGATCGAAAGCGTCGGCGCCGGCGTCACCGATCTCAGGCCGGGCGACCGCGTCATGGCCTCCTGCGGCCACAACGGCGCGCGTGAAAAGATCGCGTTGCCGGCAAATTCCATCGTCAGGATTCCCGACAATCTGGATTTCGACCGCGCCGCCGGGATCATCATCATCTACGGCACCGCGCTACATGCGCTCGAAGATCGCGCCAGCCTCAAGGCCGGCGAAACCATGGCGGTGTTGGGCGCGGCCGGCGGCACGGGCCTGGCCGCATGCGAGCTTGGCAAGCTTTTGGGATTGAAGGTAATCGCCTGCGCATCCTCAGATGAAAAGCTTGAATTCGCCAAAGCGCACGGCGCCGAACTCGGCTTGAATTACGCGCGCGAAGACCTCAAGGACGGATTGCGCCGGCTCACCGGCGGCAAAGGGGTCGACATTATCTTTGACCCCGTCGGCGGCAGCTATGCCGAGAGCGCGCTGCGTTCGATCGCGTGGGAGGGCCGTTTCCTGGTGATCGGGTTTGCCGCCGGCGAGATCCCGAAAATGCCGCTCAATCTGGCCCTCCTGAAGGGCTGCGATATCCGCGGCGTGTTCTGGGGCGCGTGGGCGCGGCTCAATCCGGAAAAGAACCGCGCCAATCTGGAGAGGCTCGTGAAGTGGACCGCGGAGGGCAAGATTTCTTCGCATGTCGACCGCACCTTCCCGCTGGCACAAACCGCGGATGCTTTGAAGGTGCTCGCGGGCCGCCAGGCGATGGGCAAGGTGATCCTGCATCCTTGACGCGGATCATCACCCTTTAGCCATGGCGACGCCGAGGCGTGCCATTCTGCGACACGGCGTCGCCAATTATGTTCTCTGGCTTAACCGGGAACCTCGAAATTTGCGCCCCGCCTCGAGCCGGGTTAGGCCCGGGCCGCGCCGGTCCTCGAGGTGAATCGCGCTGCGGAACATAAGATTGAATCGCACACGGCTTTCCCGTGAATCCGCCTTATTTTCCTCTCTTTGCCACGACCATTTGCCTGTGGGCGGCGGGATCGCGCCGCAATGAAATCAAGATATCTCCCAAATCGTGCCGGCGATTGTCGCTTTTTGGACGGATTCGAAAGGCGAGTTAGGGGTCAGTAGCGGGCGGGCTTGGCAACCAAGAGCATTAAGAAACCGAAGCCGAGGATGCCCGATGTTGCGTTGTAGCGGGAGGCATCACCATGGCCCAGGAACCCAGGTACAGTTCACACGACGACCCTTATGAAGTGAAGCGCACCTCTGAAGCGAGGTACGGTTCACACGGCGATCAGTTTGCCGACCCGGTCGACCTCGACGATTTCGGTTCGCAACTCAGGTCTTACCATCCCGCACGATCGGTCGCGACGAGGGAGGAATTCCTCCCCGACGATTCCGTTCCGCTCTTTCTATCCGGTTCTCCAGGAGCCCCCAAACCGCTGAGGTCCGGGGGCAAAGCGCGCAGTTCGCATCGACTGCTCAAGACCGGCGTGTTGGCGATTGCAGCCTCGGCGGCCGCATTCACGGCGGTGACGGTCAAGAATCCATTCACGGTTTTTGCGAACGCAACCGCTTCGTTGATCGGCATATCGGACGTTCGATCCGCTCCGGCTCCGTCGACGGCGCCGGCCGTTCGCCCAAACACCAGCGCTCAGGCTTCGCTACCGACTGCAACTCAACCGCCATCGCGCGACGAAATCGCGCTTGCGCTTAGAACCGCGCATCAGAGCCAGGCTCCGGCGGAAATTCTCCAGCCCGCCGCTGCGGCGCCGGTGGCGACGGCTGCGCCGGTGGCCGCTGCGGCTCCGATGGCCGCTGTTGTACCTGTCGTCGCGGCTCCGCCGGCCAGAAAGCTCCTCGCGGCCGACGAACTCGCGACCCTGATGACGCGGGCCAAGGGCCTGCTTGCGGCCGGTGATATTTCGCCCGCCCGACTGCTGCTGGAACGGGCGGCGGATGCGCAGGAGCCGAGCGCCGCGCTGATGCTGGCGCAGACCTACGATCCCGCGGTGCTGGGAACGCAGGATATCCGAAACATCAATGCCGATCCGGCGCTGGCGCGCACTTGGTACCAGCGAGCCGCCCAGCTCGGGTCGGGCGATGCTCAGCGGCGGCTTAGTCAACTGCAGTAATTCCTTTAAAAAACAGGGACCAGCACATGCGACGTTTAATTGGAATGGCACTCGTTGCCATCATGATGGTCTGCGGCTCGGCGGCGCGGGCTGAAAATACCGAATACGACCCGGCCAAGGTCAGCGAAAGCCTCAAAGCGATCTTTCAATTCGGCTCGGCTGCCACCAAGCAGGCGCTGAACGCCAACACGGTGACGCTGATTTCCGGCACCATCGGCGGCACTTATGTGCAGTTCGGCGCCGACCTCGCTTCCGTGCTCGATGACGGAAACAAGCTGCGTATACTTCCGATCGTCGGGCGCGGCTCTGTACAGAGCGTCGCCGATATCCTGTTCCTGCAGGGCGTCGATCTCGGCATCGTCCGCGCCGACACGCTCGACTATCTCGAGCGCAAGGGCTTCGCCAAGGACATCAAGAAGCAGTTCACCTACGTGACCAAGCTCTACAACGAGGAGGTGCATGTCATCGCCTCGAAATCGATCCACAATTTGAAGGATCTCGATGGCAAGACCGTCAGCGTCGATCTTCCCAACGGCGGCACCTTCGTGACGGCGCTGACCGTGTTCGAGCGGCTCGGGATGAAGCCGAACGTCGTCTATATCGAGCAGCGGATCGCGCTGGAGAAGATGAAGGCCGGCGAGATCGATGCCGTGATCGTTGCCGGCGGCAAGCCGTATAAGTCGGTGAGCAGCTTCAAGGACGATCGATTCCATCTGGTGACGGTCGACTATTCCAAGCCGCTGCAGGGCGACTATCTGCCGGCGACGCTGACCGCCAAGGATTATCCGAACCTGATCGGCGAGGGAGAGAAGGTCGATACCATCGCGGTGCCTGCGGTGCTTGCCGCCTATAACTGGGCGCCCAATACCGACCGCTACCGCAAGCTCGCATTGTTCGTGGACGCCTTTTTCACCAAATTCCCGGCGTTCCAGAATCCGCCCTTCCATCCGAAATGGAAGGAGGTATCGCTGTCCGCGCCGCTTGCCGACTGGCAACGCCTTCCGGCGGCCAAGCAATGGCTCGACCAGCACGGCATCGAGCCGGTGGCGCGAAACCGGTTCGACGAATTCCTCAAGCAAGGTGCGGCGGCCGGGAAGCTGCCCGCTGATACCGACAAGGAAGCACTTTTCCGGCAATTCAAGGCTTGGGAAGCCGAGCAAAATGCGCGCGCCCAGGCCCAGGCGCAGCCGGCGCCGAGACAACGGTAGCGCGTTTTCGAGCAAAGCACGCCCTCGGACTTGATCCGGGGCTGGATACCGGTTCGTGTAAGGAAAAGGCGTCAAAACAAAAGATTGGACTCGGCGCCGGGGTGATCCACGCCCCGGCGCCCACCTTCCAAGCCAATCGGTCCCGGCCTTGGATCGGCCGCTCCCCTCATACCGGCACGAAGATTTCCTGCGCAAGGGCGACGCCCTTGAGCGGAAAGCTGCCCAGCGATTGCGCCGAGATAGCGCCGGCATCGACAAAATCGGACGACAACAAGAGCGAGCGGCCAAGCTGCCGGCACATCGATTCGATCCGGGCGGTCAGATTGACGGCGGGACCGATGACGGTGAAATCGAGACGGGTGTCGCTGCCGATATTGCCGTACAAGACGTCGCCGACATGCAGCGCGAGGCCGTATTCGATTTGCGGCAAGCCCAGACCCTGGCGGCGCTGATTTTCTCTCGAAAGCGCCGTCTGCGCGTCTTCGGCGGCATGCAATGCCGCGGCACAAATTGGCGCGGCATCGGCGCCGATCGGGAAAATCGCCAGCATGGCGTCGCCGATGAATTTCAGAATCTCGCCGCCTTGCGCTGCGACCGCATCGCACATCGGACCGAAATAACAGTTGAGAAGGTCGATCAGCGCGTCGCGCGGCAATGTCTCGGAAAGGCTGGTGAATCCTCGCAAGTCGCACAGCCAGATCACCGCCCGGATGGTCTCACCAGTGCCGCGCCGGATCTGACCCTCGAGCACCCGTCCGCCGGATTGCCGTCCGACATAGGTATCGAGCAAGGTGCGCGCGGTGCGCCGCAGCGCCTGCACTTCGAGATTGAATGCGACCGCGGGAATCATGGCCTCGAACAGCGCGAGTTCGTCGCTGTCGAATCCGCCGCGACGCTTGGTGGCGAGCGAGAAGGCCTTGTAACTGCCGTCGGCGAACGGAACCGAATGAACGATGTAGTCGGTGTAACCATCGCGCCGCAGATCGGCGAGAATGGCGAATTCGCCGTCCTCGGCCGGCGCCGTGAGGTCGCAGCGAACCGGGCCGCCGCTTTCATAGGCGATCCGGATCGGACTCCTGGCCATGATTGCGAGGTCATCGGCGCTGGCGCGGTACAAACGCTCGGTCGTCCCCTTGTCGAGCTGCCACAGGCCGCTGAACGAAAAAATCTGCGGATGCAGGATTGGAACGCCGGTGGTGACGCGCGCGACATCCACGCCGGCCGCGCGCAATTGGTGGGCAAATGCCTCGAGAAATTCGCAAGGGTCGGTTCGCCTGCGGGCGTCGGTCATCAGCCAGCGAATGACCGGATGCGATTGGTCTTTGTCGGTCGTCTGCAACACGGCGGGAACTTGATTCCGGGGCGCTTAATTCTCCGGCTCGATGCCTCGCTTCAGCGCGGCGCGGGCGGCGGCGCGATGTTCTGGCGTGATGTGCGCCGCGACCAGCCGCATCGCGGTCGCGAGCACGGCGGCATCGTCGGTAAAGCCAAGCACCGGCAGCATGTCCGGAATGAAATCGAACGGCAGGATGAAATAGGCGATCGCTCCCAACAACGCTGCCTGGACGTGGCGCGGTGTCTCCTTGTCGAAGGCGCAGTAATAGGCACTCAGCAAATCCTCGGCAAAAGGAAGCTTTGCCACCACCCGCTTCAACTTGATCCAGAAACGCCGGCGCACGCTTTCGCGGTCTTTCGCCAATTCGTCGGCCGGCTCAAAACCCACGGTGTGCTCTGATATCATCGCCCCGGCTCCCTGAGACCGCGCGGCTGATCGCCGCGGCGGACGCATGTCGTTGGTCTGCGTATTCTACCCGCAGATAGATCCAGGCAATCTGGGGATGTCGTCGCAGCCCCGCAAGATTGGCGGCAACGGATTCAGGTGAGGCCGAGCTGCGCGGCGATCGCGTTCATGGCCTTGGCCAGTTCGATATCCCGCGCGGTGACGCCGCCGGCGTCGTGGGTGGCGAGAACCACCTCCACCGTCTTGTAAACATTGCGCCATTCCGGGTGGTGGTCGCTCTTTTCGGCGACCAGCGCGGCGCGCGACATGAATCCGAACGCCTCGTTGAAATCCTTGAATGTGAAGGTTCGGGCAATCGCCTCGCGGCCGGCAACCTCCGTCCACCCCGGCAAGCCTTTCAGGGCCGATTTTCGCGACTCCGCCGATAACCGTTCCGCCATGAGCTCCTCCTGTTTGATCCCACGCCCACCTTAACATCGAACGATCCCTCTGGGATCCCGGCCCATCGCCGGCAAACCTGGTCCAAACCGGCCCTTTGGCGGCCGGTAACCATGACGCGGATGTCACTGCGCGCGGGCGCCAAATTTGCTACAATCACGATCTAACCGCACCGGCAGGTGAAATTGGACCTCCAGCGCTTATTTCCAGATCGATGAGTATTGAACTCACCGAGCCGCCGAAGCCGCCGTCGCTGCGATCGCCGGGGCGGCGCGTGATGCTCGTCGTGCTGGCTGGCGTCCTCGCCATCATCGGCACCCTGGCGGCCGGCTATTATTTTGCGACGCGTACGGTAGCCTTGCGGATCGCGGTCGGGCCCCCCAACAGCGATGACCTCAGGGTCGTTCAGGCGTTGACCCAGGCCTTTGCACAGTCGCACAGCCATATCCGGTTGCGGCCGATTCAGACCGATGGTGCCACCGCCAGTGCCCAGACGCTTGCCGAGGGCAGAGCCGATCTCGCCATCATCCGCGGCGATCTCAACGTGCCGAAAAATGCGCAGGCCGTGGCGACGCTTCGCAAGAACGTCGCCGTGCTTTGGGTGTCGCCGGCCGTGAAGGGCAAGAAGGCTGGCCCGAAGATCACCAAGATCGCGCAGCTCTCCGGACGCCGCGTCGGCGTCGTCGGCCGCACCCAGGCCAATGTCGATCTGCTCAAGGTGATCCTGCAGCAATATGGCGTGGATCCGGCCAAGGTCGAGATCGTGCAGTTTCCCGCCAGCGAGGCCACGGACGCCATCCGCAGCCAGAAGGCGGATGCCTATCTCGCCGCAGGTCCCGTCAACAGCAAGATTACCACTGAAGCGATCGCCGCCTCGACGCGCGATGGCCGCACCCCAACCTTCCTCGCGATCGATTCGGCGGAGGCGATTGCGCAAAATCACACGATGTACGAGGCCTCCGAGATTCCCGCCGGCGCCTTTGGCGGTTCACCGAACCGGCCGGAAGAAGAGGTGAAGACCATCAGCTTCTCGCACCATATCGTCGCGCGCAAGGATCTGGCGGAAACCACGATTGCCGCCTTTACCCGGCAATTGTTCGCGATTCGGCAGGCGGTGATGAGCGAATTCCCGCTGGCTGCGAAAATCGAGACGCCGGATACCGACAAGGATGCCGCGATCCCGGTTCATCCGGGCGCGGCCGCCTTCGTCGATGGCGAGGAGAAGAGTTTCCTCGACCGCTACAGCGATTACATCTGGTGGGGGCTGATGGCATTGTCCGCCTTGGGTTCGGCCGGCGCGTGGTTCGCCGGCTACCTGAAGAAGGACGAGCGCGGCACCAACTCCTCGCTTCGCGAACGGTTGCTCGACATGATCACGGCGGCGCGCCGCAGCGATTCCGCCGAGGAACTCGACAAGATGCAGGCGGAGGCCGACGATATATTGCGCGACACCCTGCATGGCTTCGAACATGGCGCCATCAAGGAAGGGGCGTTGACCTCCTTCAATATCGCGCTTGAGCAATTCCACCATGCGGTGGCCGACCGCAAGGCGTTGCTGGCGAACATCCCGCAGAACCTGCAAAGGGCGAGCGCGCAGTTGCGGGCGACCGGCACCTTGTAGGCGGTCTTCGCGGCAAACCTTCGTCGCTCCGCAATCGCGCCGGCACTTTCTCTCTCTTTCTAGAGCGGGATGAGATTTACTCGACCTCCTTACGACCGCGCATTCTTTCGAGCGTTCCGGAAAGGCCCGCATGACGATCAAGATAGCTTACCGGATTTCCCGCCGACATTTTCTTGCCGGAGCCACCGGCGCTCTCGGCACCCTGGCGATGCCATATCTCAGCCGCGCAGCCGACCGGCCGATCCTCACCCATGGCGTTCAGTCCGGCGATGTCGGCACCGATGGCGGCGTGGTGTGGGCGCGCGCCGACCGGCCCGCGCAGATGATGGTGGAGGTGGCCACCACCGAGTCCTTCAGCAATGCGAGGGCGCTGCCGCCGATCGCGGCGCTGCCTGAGAGCGACTTCACCGTGAAAATGCTGCTGGAAAACCTCCCCGCCGGGCAGGATATTTTCTACCGCGTCAAATTCCGCGATCTGTCACATCCGGATATTGCCGGCGAGGCGGTGACCGGCCGCTTTCGCACCGCGCCCGCCGACCGGCGCGACGTCAGTTTCGTGTGGGGCGGCGATGTTGCCGGACAAGGCTGGGGCATCAATCGCGACGATGGCGGCATGGTCTCTTTCGCGACCATGCGCAAGCACCATCCGGATTTCCTGCTGCATTCCGGCGACACCATCTATGCCGACGGCATCATTTCGGCCGAAGTCAGATTGCCGGACGGCAAGCTCTGGAAGAACCTCACCATCTCGGAGAAGGCAAAGGTCGCCGAGACCACCGACGAGTTCCGCGCCGCGCACAAGTACAATTTCCTCGACGAGAATCTACGCGCCTTCAACGCCGAGGTTCCGATCTTCGTGCAGTGGGACGATCACGAGGTCACCAACAACTGGTCGGCGTCGAAAGAACTTCCCACCGCCTACAAGGTGCGCGACATCAACCTGCTGGCCGCACGCGCCGCCCGCGCCTTCCACGAAATGTATCCGATCCGCGAAAACCTCAACGAGCCGGGGCGGATCTATCGCGTCCTCAATTACGGGCCGCATCTCGACGTCTTCATGCTGGATGAGCGCAGTTACCGCGGCCCCAATGGTCCGAACCAGCAAACCACCTACGGGCCCGACAGCTACTTCCTCGGGCCTGATCAGTTGTCATGGTTGAAACGCGCCCTATTGAATTCACGCGCCACCTGGAAGGTGATCGCCTCCGACATGCCGCTCAGCCTGATCGTCTATGACGACGCGGCCAACAAGCGCGGTTCGGAAGCGTTTGCACAAGGTGACGGCCCGCCGCGCGGACGCGAATTGGAGATCGCCGATCTCCTGCGTTTCATCAGGACAGCGGGCGTCGCCAATACCGTGTGGCTGACGGCGGATGTGCACTATGCCGCCGCGCATTACTACAACCCCGATAAAGCGCAATTTCAGGATTTCGAACCGTTCTGGGAATTCGTCGCCGGGCCGTTGCATGCGGGAACGTTCGGGCCGAACGAACTCGACAACACCTTCGGGCCTGAAGTGAGGTTCGTCAAAGCCGCCGGGCCGGACCGAGCGAACCTGCCGCCGTCCGCCGGGATGCAGTTTTTCGGCCATGTCAGGATCGATGGCGCGAGCGGGCAGATGACCGTGACCTTGCGCGATCGCGCCGACGTCGCGCTGTGGTCGACGACGCTCGATCCGAAACCGGGCTAACGCATGACCAGATTAGACCGTAGCGGCGCCCGGCCTCGAACTTCCGACGGCTCTGCCAAACTTTGATTTGAGTAAAGGCAGTCCCAGGAAACTAAAACAACTCTCAACAGCCGCGTCCGCTGGCGGCGCTGCTCGTCGGGTTGCCGCCGCATCCGCCAGCTCCCTTACCGCCACCGCCACTACCGTTGGCGCTGCCGCCGAAGCCGCCTTGACTGGTGGAGCCTCCGCTGCCTTTGGCACCAGCCATCGCTGATGTAGCCACAGTTGCGAAACCGAGTGAGAGGGCGCAGACAACCGCGATCAATGAAACCGTCTTTCTCATCAGAATTGCTCCCCATTGTGTTTTTGTCGCCCCTTGAGGACACGGCACAGCCCCAAAGGTAGGCCAGACAACGCCACTTTATCGGCCGAAGTTAGTGAGAATTGAAGTTCCGTTTCGGGCGGCATAACGTGGTCTTTTGACGCTGCGAGGAATCGCCTTCCGTAAGAATAGGTGATGCCGTTGCTGATCGTCGAGCCTTGTTCTGCTCTACTTCCGGAAGCAGACATTGCGGACGTGACCTCGCAGCCTCGGGCCAAACTCGAACCTCGGGGCACGTCTGACCTTAGTCCGTTCTGCCCCCAGGAACGGACACCAGTCGTCAGATCGGCAAACATGCCGAACCACGATAGTTTGCCGATTGGGCCGGGTGCGATTGGAGACGCAAAATGTTTGAGGCTTTAGAATTTTCCTCCGAGGGTGCGCTATTGCGCGGCCGTTTTTATCGGCCGGAGCGGGCGGCACCGTTTCCGGTCGTCGTTATGACCCACGGCACGACGGCCACCATTACAATGGCACTCGACCATTATGCGGAGGTCTTCTGCCGAGCGGGCTTGGCCGTTTTGCTTTACGATCACCGCAATTTCGGCCTGAGCGATGGCGAGCCACGGCAGCAGATTAACCCCTGGATCCAGGCCCGCGGCTACCGTGATGCTATGAACTATCTGCTGACGCGTTCCGACGTCCGTGCCGACCGGATAGCGGCGTGGGGCGACAGCTACTCGGGGATGATCGCGCTTACGGTCGGCGCCCTCGAGCCGCGCTTCGCCGCTGTGGCCGCCCAATGCCCTGCCTGCGGCGTGGAGAAACCGAACGTCGAGCCATCCGACCAGATTTTTGAAACCATGCAGACGGTGCTTGCCGGCGGCGATGTCGGTGGCACACCCGAAACGACGGTCGGTCCGATGCCCGTCGTTTCCTTCGATCAGGCGGGCTCACCGTCGTTACTCAAGCCGATCCAGGCATTTCGGTGGTTCATCGACTACGGCGGCCGGCACGGCACGCTGTGGGAAAACCGCGTGACGCGCGTCAACCCGCCGACGCCGGTGCCGTTCAGCGCCTATTTAGCGGCGCCTTATATCAAGGTCCCCACATTCATAATGGCTGGCCGCAACGATGAGATGGTTCAATGCAATCCGGACGTGATGCAAGCGACCTACGACCTCATGCGTTGCCCGAAACAATGGGTCGACATCGACTGCGGACACTTCGGACTGCTTTATTATCCAAGCGAGATTTTCGCCCGAGCCAGTACCCAGCAGTGCCAATTCCTGGTCCGCGCGTTGGCGTGCTAGGCGGCGGTGGATCAGCACTATTGCCATGTCCGAGTTGGGGCACAACGCGGAAGTCCCGCGATGTCCGCATTCACGCCTCTAGTCAGGGCCATGGCGGACGTCAAACGGCGTCCCCCGATTTATGAATGATGCGGCCGATTACAGCTGATGCCGGGTTGGTTTGACGCGAATCAGCTAACCAAAGCTCAAACAAGCCATTGTTTTCCGGCGATTTCTGACTATATTGCGCCGCAACGAGTGAGGCGTGCCCGGTCCTTTTGGCCGGGCTTCCTTTTTGGACGCTAAAGCGTCCTGCTAGTGCCGCCGCTCTGAAGTTCCTACGGCCCGTGCCGCAAGAGTTCGCGAACTTCGGAAACAGGGCACTAGTCTCCAACGGTTTTTGAGCGTGATCCGGAAAAGTGGGTCGCGGTTTTCCGGAGAGATCGCGCTCCAGTTATTGTCTGACGCAGATAGAGCCAACATGAAGCTTCGCAACGTCGCCATTATCGCCCACGTCGACCACGGCAAAACCACGCTGGTTGATCGCCTGCTGCAGCAATCCGGCACCTACCGCGAAAACCAGCGCGTGGTCGAGCGCGCGATGGATTCCAGCGATCTGGAGCGCGAGCGCGGCATCACCATTCTGGCCAAGGCCGCCTCGGTGCAGTGGAAGGATACCCGCATCAACATCGTCGATACGCCGGGGCACGCCGATTTCGGCGGCGAGGTCGAGCGCATCCTGAACATGGTGGACGGCGCGTTGGTGCTGGTGGATGCCGCCGAGGGCCCGCTGCCGCAAACCAAATTCGTGGTGTCGAAGGCGCTCAAGGTCGGGTTGAAGCCGATCGTCGTCATCAACAAGGTCGACCGGCCGGACGCGCGGCCGACCGAGGTCATCAACGAAGTGTTCGATCTGTTCGCCGCGCTCGACGCCAGCGAGGAGCAGCTCGATTTCCCGATTCTGTACGGTTCGGCCAAGCAGGGCTGGATGGCGGAAAGTCCGGAGGGTCCGAAGGACGCCGGCATGCAGCCGCTGTTCGACCTGATCCTGCGCCACGTCGCGCCGCCGACCGTCGAGGACGGGCCGTTCCGCATGATCGGCACCATCCTCGAGGCCAACCCCTATCTCGGCCGCATCATCACCGGCCGCATCACCTCAGGCAGCATCAAGCCGAACCAGTCCGTCAAGGTATTGGGCGGCGACGGCAAGCTGATCGAAACCGGGCGCATTACAAAGATCATCGCCTTCCGCGGCATCGAGCGCGCGCCGCTCGAAGAAGCCGAAGCCGGCGACATCGTCGCCATCGCCGGCCTCACCAAGGGCACCGTGGCCGATACCTTCTGCGACCCCAGCGTTGATACGCCGCTGAAGGCGCAACCGATCGATCCACCGACCGTGTCGATGTCGTTCATCGTCAACAACTCGCCGCTCGCCGGCACCGAAGGCGACAAGGTGACCAGCCGCATGATCCGCGACCGCCTGCTGCGCGAGGCTGAAGGCAATGTCGCGCTGCGCGTCACCGAGGCCGCCGACAAGGATTCCATGGAAGTCTCGGGCCGCGGCGAATTGCAGCTCGCGATCCTGATCGAGACCATGCGCCGCGAAGGCTTCGAGCTTTCGGTGTCGCGGCCGCGCGTCGTGCTGAAGAAGGACGAGGCCACCGGCGAGTGGCAGGAGCCGATCGAAGAAGTCGTGATCGACGTCGACGAGGAGCATTCCGGCGTCGTGGTGCAGAAGATGAGCGAACGCAAGGCCGAGATGATCGAGATGCGCCCCTCCGGCGGCCATCGATTGCGGCTGGTGTTCTACGCGCCGACCCGCGGCCTGATCGGCTATCAGGGCGAACTGCTCACCGATACCCGCGGCACCGCGATCATGAACCGCCTGTTCCACGGCTATGCGTCGTACAAGGGCGACATCCAGGGCCGGCGCAACGGCGTGTTGATCTCCAACGACCAGGGCGAGGCCGTCGCCTACGCGATGTTCAAGCTGGAGGACCGCGGCCCGATGATGATCGAGCCCGGCTGGAAGGTCTACAAGGGCATGATCGTCGGCGAGCACACCCGCGACAACGATCTCGAGATCAACGTGCTCAAGGGCAAGCAGCTCACCAACATCCGCACCACTTCGAAGGACGAAGCGGTACGCCTGACGCCGCCGATCAAGATGACGCTGGAAAAGGCGCTGGCCTATATCGAGGACGATGAACTGGTCGAGGTGACCCCGAAGTCGATCCGGCTGCGCAAGAAGTTCCTCGACGCCAACGACCGCAAGCGCGCGGCCAAGCAGGCGGTGGCGTAAGCTACCCCGCCACCTCCTCGTCCGCATCGACACCCTCATCGACCAGGGCGATGGCGGTCCCGGTTTCGGCGAGATCGACGGCTTTCCGCAGCGCCACGATGTGCGGAGCCTGAAACTTGTCAGGCTCCCGTTCCACGTCCCAATAGGCGGTGTGGGTGAAGAAATCGGCACCGCCCGCCGCTGTGGTCGATACCTCGAGATCGACGATATGACGCCCGAAAATCGGCGCCATCGGGCCGCCGATCGCGTCGCCCCAGAAGATCTGGAACATCGGAAAATAGATATTGGTCCATCGCGTCAGGCCGAACAGCGCGCCGTGATGGATCTGCCTTGTCTTGGTCTTGGGATTGTCGAAGGCGAGCAAGCCATCGTTGTCGAGCTGCTTGGGCGGGCAAGTCGGAAATTCTCTTTCGTTGACGCGGCGTCCGAAATCCTCTCGCAGCGCGGGCCGGTCCTTGCCCAGGCACATCAGAAAATAGGCATGGCTCAGCGCACTTCCGAGCGTGACAAAGTCTGTCACCAGCCAGCTCTTGTATTTTGGCTGCGGCGGTGGCTGCTTGACGGTCGCGTCCGCGATCGCAGCCACCACATTTCGCGCCTTTGAGCGCAACACCTTCTTTTCCGCAGTGGTGGCCACCTGCTTCGGGTCCAGCTTCGCGGTATCGATGTCAATGAAGTCCTGCCCAAGTTGTGCCCCCGGCGGTAACTCGCCGCAGACCCGGCCGAAATAGTTCCGCAGCATGTCGTAGGCGACGACGCAACCAAGACTGTGCGCCACGATGACGATCCTGTCGTACTGGCCGGATGTATGAAGACGCTCGAGCGTATCGACGGCTTCCTTCCTGATCGCCCGGCGCACCGCGACATTGCCGGGTGAGCCCCGGAAATACCGCGCGGCGTCGCCGAGATAGGGCTGCAGGAACGCCGCATTGGCCGCCAGATAGAGACCGAGCACTGCAAACGCCAGAATCGCGCTCCAAGGCGAATTCAACCCCCAGGGCCACGCCTTGAGCAGGGTATCCGACAACGGCGTGTCCGGATGCCAATAGCGGTCGATCACGATGAAGATGCCGCATATCAGCAGCGACACGACCATCGTCCGCCAGAAGGCACGCACGCCCTGCCGGCCCATCAGGAGATAGGTCACGAACAGCGCGACAAGCGTCGGAAGTGCGACGATCGTCACGAGTTCGGCGCCGTCGGGAATGGCGGCATTTCCGTGTACGAGGCATTCGAGGCCGAAATAGCCCACCCCGAGAACGACGCCGATCACGCAAAATGCGGCGAGCCATTTGATGAGGCGCCATGCGTGCCACCGTCGCGCGACGTAAATTCCGAACAGGACGCTGGTGAAAAGCAGCAGATAAGGTGCGACCAGCATGGTCTGAGCGCTGGTCGGACGCGAAAACAACAACACGGCCTCCAGTGCCAGCACGGCGAAAGAGAGATTCATCAGGCACAGGAAGATCGCCGACGCCCACCAGAGCCCGTTGATCCCCGGCTTCATGTTCGGACCCTTGCGACACAGCTCATAAAGCCAGAGCAGGACCGCAACCGCCTTGGTCTCGCTCATCAGGTGAGCCCAGTACAATTCATGGAAATCGACAATGCGACCGTCTTTCGAATCCGGCACCTCGTTCGTCGTCATCACGGTCAAGTCGATATCGATGCCGGTGCGCTCCGGATGCGACCAGATCCTCCGGCCGCCGTCATAGGGGTCCTCGCTGTCCAGCCAGATGCCGCGGATCACGCCGCGCACGGTCTCAAGGGCACGCTGGCTGCCGATGCCGTGGACGGCAAGGATCGCGGTTCGCTTGTGCGCTGTGCCTGGACCGGGGCTCGACATCTCTGAAATCCCGCATTCAAAATTGATTGGAGAGAATAACTCATTCAATACAACCTTAGGAGGATGCGCAAGTCGTCCGTGCACGACCGAACGTCGCAGGGTCTTGCCGTGAGCCGGCAGGCCGGCGCGCCTTGGCATGCGGGTCGCGCACATCAGGCCTGCCGTGGAACCTGATGCCTCGAACGGCCGGCTTCTGGCCTTCGGACGAACATGCTAGAGGCGGGACATGACGACCCTCCCCTCCGAACTCGACGTCGCCATCATCGGCGCCGGCGCCGCCGGGCTTGGCGCGGCGCGGGCGCTGGAGAACTCCGGCCTCTCTGTACTGGTGCTGGAAGCGCGCCAGCGCATCGGGGGGCGCGGCCATACCGTCGTGACCGGCCGCGGCGACACCGGCATGGAGGCGCCCAACATCACCTTCGACCTCGGCTGCGGCTGGTTGCACTCGGCGGACCAGAATTCGTTTGTCCAAATCGCAGAACAATTGAATTTCGAAGTCGACAAGACCCGGCCGCCGTGGCGCGAGCAGGGTTTTGACGCGGTCTTCCCGCCCAGGGAACGCCTCGACTTTGTGCAAGCGCTCGACGCGTTCTACGACCGCGCCAGGCAGGCGGCAAAAAGCGGCCGCGACAGCCCCGCCAACGCCTATCTGGAAGCCGGCAACCGCTGGAATCCGATGATCGATGCGATCTCGACCTACGTCAACGGCTGCGAGCTCGACCAGGTCTCGATCCTCGACATGGAGGCCTATCAGGACAGCGGCATCAACTGGCGGGTGCGGCGCGGTTTTGGCTTGCTGATGTTGAGCTATGGCGCGGCCTGCCCGCGTGCGCTCAATACGCAGGTCACGCTGATCGATCATTCCGGCAAGCGCCTGCGGATCGAGACATCGCAGGGCACGTTGACGGCGGACAAGGTGATCGTCACCGTGCCGACCAACCTGATCGCTGACGAAACGATTCGTTTTCACCCCGCGCTCCCGGCCAAAGTGGACGCCGCGCGCGGCCTGCCGCTCGGCCTTGCCGACAAGGTTATGCTGGCGTTGGATGAACCTGACGCGCTGCCCAAGGACGGCAATCTGCGCGGCGCCACCATGCGCACGGCGATGGGCAGCTATCATCTGCGTCCGTTCGGCCAGCCCTGCATCGAAGGCTTTTTCGGCGGACGTTTCGCGCGCCAACTGGAAGACGCCGGCGATGGTGCGATGGCCGCGCAGGCGATCGACGAAATCGCAGGCCTGCTGGGCTCGGATTTCCGCCGCCGGCTAACGCCGCTGATACACTCGCGCTGGGCCCAAGACCGGTTTGCGCGCGGCTCCTATTCGCACGCGCTGCCCGGCCATGCCGGGATGCGCGCCGTGCTCGCGGCGCCGATCGACGGCCGCCTGTTCTTTGCCGGCGAGGCCACCTCGCCGAACTTTTTCTCCACCGCGCACGGCGCGCGGGATTCGGGACAGCGCGCAGCGGGCGAGGTGTTGTTAGCGGAGAAATAGCCGCCCACTCCTACTCCATCACCCTCGCCCTCAGCTCCGTATCCGGCACAAAACACGCATCATACTTCCCGAAAATCCGATACCGATTGCGCGCGACGAGATTGTAGATCGCGTCGCGCAATGGCTGCGGCACCAGGCGAAGCGCACTTACCCAACCCCAACCCGGCAGATGGCTCAGCACCATCAGCGCGGCGTCAGATTTGAAAGTGGCGACGCCGCCATGGATAACGGCGTTGGTGTCGGGGTCCTGCGGATTGATGCCGAAGGCTTGGGCGAGACGCGTGCCGTAAGGCGACTGGATCGCGGTGAAACGAAAGCGCCCGTCGCTGTCGCGCGCCGCGATGAAGCGGATCCAGCGCGAACAGAACACGCAGACACCGTCATAAAGGATCACATCATCGTCGGGCCATGGGTCGGTCACGGATTGTCTCTTTCTTGATGGGCTTTTCTCTTCCGTTGAAAAACGCTACCGGCTGTCCAACGTCACCAGCGCGACCAGCATCAGGACGATCGCCGGGCCGGTCTTGACCAGCGCCCCGAGCGGCTCGATCCACAAATCCGGCGTCAGGATCGCCGCCCCCAGCATATAGCCCAACGACGCTATGATGCCCGCGATCAATCCTACGCCAGCGCTGCGGCGGAAGGCGATCAGCATGCCGATCGTGATGTCCATCAGGCTGGTGAGAACCGTCACCGGCGCCACCAGCGCCGGCGCGAAGGCGTGCGACCGCAGGATCTCTGCGGTGGCGTTGTAGGAGACAACCAAGGCGATGAAGCCCGAGACGGTCCAGAACACCGTAAGGCTCGCGATCACCAGCGCCTTGATCGGATACAACCGGGCGAACCATTTGTCCTGGATGGTCGCGGAGCGCGATCCGACGACCTCATCCAATTCGGTCGGCACCATGCCGGTCGCCGCCATCCATGCCGACGGGTCGCCTTCGACGCCCCGGCGCAATTCGGCGATCGCGGTCGAACGAATGGGCGGCATCCAGCCGAGCCAGCTTGCGAGATCGCCCAGTCTCGCGCCGAGATCGAGCATGAAAGTCGGCAAGGTGAGCCGCCGATCATCGCGGGTGCCGAACGCGCGGCGAAACAGTCCGACCACGCCGCCGAGCGTGACCGGCCGCGTCTGCATCAGATCCCAGACCACGGCATTGACGCTTGGCTCCCCGATATCGCGGGAGGCGAGCCAGGCCACCGTGGCGGAGATATCTTCCACCATCACCGGCTGGAACGGCGTGGCGGATTCGGCCGCGGGAAGCTGAAACGGCAGCGCCGCCAGCGCCCGTACCATGGCACTGCCGCCATAGGCCGTTGGCGCCACCACAAAACCCGGCCGCAGGATCGCATAGACCACGCCAGAGGCGGCGATCAACCGTTCGGCGTCGCGCTTGGTGGCGCTGAAGGCGGTGCGGTCGCCACCAGCCTTGCCCGGGATCGATAGGTGCACGAGCCGGATCGCGCGGCCGCATTCAGCGATGGCGGCCAGCATCCGCGCGACGAAGTCGCGGTGCACGGCGCCGACGTCGCTGCCGGGAACGTCCTGCAACAGGCCAACGCAATTGACCACGACGTCAATGCCGTGATCGCCGATCAGCCGCGCCAGCGCGCCCCGATCCATCGACAATAGCGGCATCTCCAGATCGAGCGCGCTTGCCTTCTGCGATGAGGAGAACCGCCGCGCGACCCCGATCGTCCGAAAGCCGCGCGCCCGCAGATCGTCGGTCACGAACCTGCCGATCAGGCCGGACGCGCCGAGCACCAGAACCTTTTTGGTTTCACTCATGCCGCCGCGCGCCCCCGGATCATGCTTTAAAAGACCGGCTTGGCGATCATCAGCCATAGGATGATCATGACCGAACCGAAACCGGGAATGCCGAACATCAACCAGCGGCGAAACAGCGCGAAATAACGCGGTGGCAACGGCTGGCTCTGCGCCATCGCCGCACGCGCCAGGTCGCGCATTTCGATCTGCATGAAGACCACCGGAATCCAGAACAGGCCGGCCACCACGTAGAGCTCGAGCGAGGTCAAGAGCCAGCGCTCGGAGAACTTGGTCGCGGACAGCGCCATCAACAGCCCGCCGCTGAACGGCTGCAGAATCACCGCCGTCAGAGTGAACAACATATCGGCGATCACCACCACGGCGGCGGTACGGGCAATGAATGCCGCCTCGCCACTGCGGTGGGCCATCAGCATGAAAAACGCGATGCCGGTGCCGGTGCCGAGAATGACGATCGCGCCGAGCACGTGCAGATATTTGATGGTGAAATACAGCGTCATCGCTTCTTCGCCGGGTCAGGTCCAAGCGCTTTCAGCGCGCGATCTAGCTCGGCGCTCGCGATCTTGACGCCGGCTTCGGTCTCGGCCAGCCAGTGGCCTTCGCTGCCGGCCGCCGCCAGTACCCGAAAATTTACCTTTCCGCCGCCGCGGCGGAACGCGTCGGCCAGTTTCCGCGACAGATCCGGCGAGAAATAGCTGTCATTGGCCGCGACCAGCCAGGTCACCGGCACGCGGACGTTTTGGCCGAATTCGGCCGCGGAGGCGACCAACGTATGTGGCGCGCACACCTGATTGGGAAAGTCGTTGGCATGGCCGCCGCGGCCGGGCGCGAAGACGACAATGGCCGCGACCACAGCCGGATCAATGCCCGCGAGCGCCAGCGCCCCCCAGCCCCCGGCCGAGTGCCCGAGAACGACCGCGCCGTCGGGCCGGATGAAGGATTGCCCGCGCAGATAGTTCAGCGCCGCGGATATCTCCTCGGCGGTGGCGCGTCCCGCATGGGAATAGTCGGCTTCGTCGCAGCCCCGCTGGTCCTCGAGATATTTTCCGCCGGTCTTGCCATGGCCGGGGCGCTCCGGCACCAGCACGGCGAATCCGCGCGCCACCAGCCATGAGGCCAGCGCGCGGTATTCGGGCTGCGGCATTTGCGCGCGAATAAGACCATTCTGGACCGAGGCATGCGCAATCACCGCCAGGCGAAATGGTCCGTCGCCGGGCGGGCGAAACAATACGGCATGGGCGGCCGCGTCCGGATCGGGTGACGGCACCAGCCATTGCTGCTCGCGATTGGGCTCACCCTCCACCCCTTGCGGGCCGAACCGCGCTTGCGCGGCCGCGGTCTGCGTAAAGACCATCCCCAGCATGACCAGGGTGAGAAGCGCCTTGAACGGTGGCATGAATTTACCCGGCAGGAGGGGAGATGCGGATTTCGGGATCGGCGAACAGAGCAGCCACGGCGAATCACATCCTGAGCATTTTTCGGTGAATACGACTTAGGCAAACACCCGGCCGGGCCGACTTATGCCCGCCAAATCCCGCCAACCGCCCGGCTAGACGCTGCCCAAGGGACCAGTCTGTCCACTTTCGGTACAGCGGGGGAAGCAGACTGATGCCGAAAATCCACAGGTTAACTGATAATTAAGGATAGACCTTGAAGCCGACGCGCCGACTTGCTTTGATTGGGCGCATGAGCACAACCCTGATCGAGGTTCGACCGGCCAAAGCTGCGGACGCGGCTGCGGTTGCGTCGACCCATGACGAAGCCTGGCGTTCGGCCTATCAGGGCATCATTCCCGGCGCCGAGCTCGAGAAGCTGATCAACCGGCGCGGCCCGCAATGGTGGGACAGCGCGATCCGCAAGGGCAGCCGCGTCAGCGTGCTGGTATTCGGCGACAAGGTCGCGGGCTACGCCAATTACGGCCGCAACCGCGCCCGCAGCCTGCATTTCGAAGGCGAGATCTACGAGCTTTACCTGCGCCCGGAATTTCAGGGGCTCGGCTTCGGCCGCCGGCTGTTCACTGCGGCGCGGCGCGACCTGCTGCAGAGCGGCCTGAAGAGCCTGGTGATTTGGGCGCTCTCCGATAACGACCCGGCGACGGAGTTCTACCGCGCGCTGGGCGGCCGCATGGTGGCGCGCTCCTCGGAAAAGTTCGGGCCCAAGTCGCTCGACAAGGTCGCCTTCGCCTGGACCAATTGAAGCCTGGCTGTCATTGCCGGGCTTGACCCGGCAATCTATCATTTCCAAGGGCCGCCTTGAAAGTGCGATGGATACGCGGGTCAAGCCCGCGTATGACGATTGTGCTAATCTCGGCAACGCCGGAGCACGCCATGCGCGTTGATGCCATCTCGATCGGGATCGATCCGCCGCGCCAGGTCAACGTCATCATCGAAGTGCCGGTCGGCGGCGAGCCGATCAAATACGAGTTGGACAAGCAAGCCGGCACGCTGGTCGTCGACCGGTTTCTCTATACCGCGATGCGCTACCCCGGCAATTACGGTTTCATTCCGCATACGCTCTCCAATGACGGCGATCCCTGCGACGTGCTGGTCGCCAATACCCGCGCGATCGTCCCGGGTGCGGTGATTAGCGTGCGGCCGGTCGGCGTGCTCTTGATGGAAGACGAGGCCGGCGGCGACGAGAAGATCATCGCGGTGCCGTCGTCGAAACTGACCCAGCGCTACGACAAGGTGCGGACCTATAGCGACCTGCCCGACATCACGCTGGCCCAGATCCAGCATTTCTTCGAGCACTACAAGGATCTCGAACCCGGAAAATGGGTGAAGGTGCTGCGCTGGGGCGGCGCGGAAGACGCGCACCAACTGATCGCGGAAGGCATCGCGCGGGCGAAGGGGAAGTAGTTTTCGTCATTGCGAGCATAGCGAAGCAATCCATCTCTCCGATGAAAGAAAGAATGGATTGCTTCGTCGCTTTGCTCCTCGCAATGACGGCCGATTGCCTCACACCGCAGGTCTTGGCAATCCGTGAATCGCGCACGCCGCGCGCAGCGTGTTGACCAACAGGCAAGCCACCGTCATTTGGCCGACGCCGCCGGGCACCGGCGTGATTGCGCCGGCGACCTGCGAGACCTCGGCAAAGGCGACATCGCCGACCAGGCGGGTTTTGCCGGCGGTGTCCGGCAGCCGGGTGATGCCGACATCGATCACGGTAGCGCCCGGCTTGATCCAGTCGCCACGCACCATTTCCGCCTTTCCCACCGCGGCATAGACCAGATCGGCGCGGGCGCATAATCGCGGCAGCTCGCGCGAACGCGAATGCGCGATCGTCACCGTGGCGTTTTCGTTGAGCAGCAATTGCAGCAGCGGACGGCCGACCAGATTGGAGCGGCCGATCACCATCGCGTTCATGCCTTCGAGCGAGGGATGCACGCTTTTGGTCAGGATGATGCAGCCGAGCGGCGTGCACGGCGACAGCGCGGCAAATCCGCCGGCCAGCCGCCCAGCATTACTGGGATGCAGCCCGTCGACGTCCTTGGCGGGGTCGATGGCGTTGATGACGGCTTCGGTGTCGAGTGATTTGGGCAGTGGCAGTTGCACCAGAATGCCGTGCACCAGCGGATCGCGATTGAGCCGCGCGATCAGCGCCAGCAAATCACCTTGCGCCACCTCGGCCGGCAACACATGCTCGAACGACGCCATCCCGGCCTCTTGCGTCTGCTTGTGCTTGGAGCGGACATAGATCTGGCTGGCGGGATCGCTGCCGACCAAGACCACCGCAAGGCCGGGCGTGAGCCCATTGTCGCGCTGGACCCGCGTGACCTCCTCGGCGACGCGCGCGCGAAGCTCGGCGGCGATGCGTTTTCCATCGATGATCCGCGCTGTCATCTCGATCCCCGGTCCTTTGATCAATCAGATTTCGCCGCGGTCAGGCTTCGCAAGACCTCGCCAAGCCTGGCCGGATCGCCGTCGACGGCGACCTGCTTGAGGCGCGATGTCGCGCCGGACAGGATGCGCACCCTGGCCTTGGGCACGCCGAGCGCCTTTGCCAGCAGCTCCGTCACCGCGCGATTGGCCTCGCCGCCGTCGGCGATGGCGCGGACGCGCACCTTGACCACACGGCGGCCGTCGGCAAGCGTCTCAACCCCGTCGATGTCGTCGCGGCCGCCGCGCGGCGTCACCCGCAGCGCGACACTGATACCCTGGATGGAGGTGCGCCAAGGGTCAGGCCTCATGCCCGCGATCAGAACACGCTCGGATAGATGTAGTAGGTGATCACCCGCTGGATGAACAGGATGATCAGGATCAGGATGATCGGCGAGATATCAAGCCCGCCCAGATTAGGCATGAACGAGCGGATCGGCGCCAGCAGCGGCTCGGTGATCCGGTACAGGAATTCCGCCACCGCCGCCACGAACTGGTTGCGGGTGTTCACGACGTTGAAGGCGATCAGCCAGGACAAGATCGCGGAGGCGATCAGCAGCCAGATATAGAGATCGAGAACGATCAGAACGATGTCGAGAACGGCACGCATGACGGGGCTTGCTCGCAAGATGGGTCGCGGATTCGACCTCCCCGTAAATATCGGTTCCCCCTCTCGCAAACAAGGGAAGTTCCAGTCAAAAGCCCCGGAAAACCGCGATTTCGCCGTTCTTGACTTGGCCTTGGCGCGGATTGTAAATGGCGCCGATTGTCGGCCGCAGTCTTTCCTTTGAGGCGGCCGCGACGGGGCCATAGCTCAGCTGGGAGAGCGCGTCGTTCGCAATGACGAGGTCGGCGGTTCGATCCCGCCTGGCTCCACCACGCTTCGCCCTTCGGGCTTCGCGTGGCGCAGCCACGTGATGGCCGAAGGGCGAAGCGTGGTGCCCGGCGTAGCCCGCAGGGCGAAGACGGGCCTCGGCAAATCGTTCGCAACGAGATTTATTTCCTCCTGAAGCTTCACGTCCTCTCCGCCCGCGAACCCCGCGCGCGCGCCAGATATTCCTGCGTTTCCGGCCGCTCGTTCAGCCATCCGCTCCATCGCTGGAACACCTTTGTCATGCGCTCGGGCTCGACGCCGAGCTGGGCCATCGCCACGCCGCCGTTGACGGACTCGCGATACTCGGCGACCAGGCCACCCTGCAGCACAAACCGGCTGATGCCGTCGATCACGACGCGGCGGCCCTCGAACTGCGGGATCTTCGAGGTGAAGCTCGACAGCGACCATGCATAGCCTTGCGTGCCGTCACATACCGGATCGAACATCTCCCATCGATAATCGGCGGCATCGCGATGAAACAGATCGGCCAGCATATGCGCGATCTCGCCGCGCCCGCGATGGGCGCCGTAGATGTAGTCGTAATAGGTCGCATCCTCGGTGAAATGCCGGGCAAAGCGCGCGCCGTCGCCGGATTCCGCGGAGCGCGTGAGATCATTTAACAGCTGCGCGAACTCTTCGCCGGTCATGTCGCTATCTCCGCGCCTGGTTACCATGCTAGCACATGCGCGGTTTGATGGGATTGCGAGGGTCAGCATTCAGTTTCCGTCATCGCGAGCGCCAGCGAAGCGATCCAGGGTTAGAGAGAAAAATGGATTGCTTCGGGGCTTGCGCTCCTCGCAATGACGGCCCCTTCAGCGCTGTAAGGGGCCCGCCTATTCCGCGGCTTCCGACATGACCGAGGCCGGCGCGCGTTTCAGCCAGCCATCGAGAAACCGCTTCAGCCAGGCGCGCTCGGCTACGTCATAGATGGCGCGATCGGCGAAATGCTGGTGACACGGGCGGGCGCCCGGCATTTCGAGGCGCGCGATGCCGCGCGTGGTCCAGCGATGCATCATCGCGTAGGTCACGTCGGGGTGAAACTGGAAGCCGAAGCCATTTCCCGAGCGGAACGCCTGCACCGGGAAGTCACCCCCTTCCGCCAACAATTCGGTGCCCGGGGGCAGGTCAAATCCCTCGCGGTGCCAGTGATAGACCTGATCGGGCCAGTGCGGACAAATCTTGATTCCCGCAGGCGTGGGGCGAATCGGATAATACCCGACCTCCGCGCGGCCTTGCGGATGCGGGGCCACGCGGGCGCCGAGTTGCATGGCGAGCATCTGCGCCCCCAGGCAGATTCCGAGGAACGGCCGCTGTTCCAGCAGCGGAACGGCGATCCACTCGATCTCCCGACGCACAAAATCGTCGGGATCGTTGGCGCTCATCGGTCCGCCGAAAATGACCGCGCCCGCATGGTCCTCCAACGTTTCCGGCAGCGCATCGCCAAAGCGTGGACGGCGGATATCCAACGGATGTCCGAGCGCCCGCAACGCGTTGCCGACGCGGCCTGGCGTCGAGGTTTCCTGGTGCAGCACCATCAGCACCGGCGGAAGCGATTGCGTGGCCGCCAACGACCTGTCGCGGCTCGGCGCAGCACCGGCGGGGAAGGGCCGCACGGCCGGGGCGTTGATCTTAACGGCGTGAAACGACATCGATCTTTGTCTTCGCGGCCATCGAACCGCCATCATACCCACGCGGTTGTTAATTTCGGGTGAGTTCATCGCCGTGGAGAAGCAAACGGCGGGCCAAACTAGATACAACTTAATCGCATCATGATCTGGCTCTCGGATGTTCCGTCAGCGCTTTCGCAGCTGAAAGCGGGCGACGGCCGCCAGGATGAACCCGCGCGGGAATAGCCTCAGCAACAGCGGTACGAACTTGATGCCAAGCCCAGGCAGCACCGCCCGCTTGTTGGCCATCAATCCCTGATAGGCATCCTTGGCGACACCGGCGGCGGAAACATTAAGGACAGCGGAATCAAATCCCGGTTCGAACCCCGCCCGGCTTTGAAATTCCGACGGCACCGGGCCGGGACAAAGCACAGTCACCCGCACGCCATGGGGACCGAGTTCGCCGCGCAGGGCCTCGGTGAATGACAGCACATAGGCCTTGGAGGCGTAATACACGGCCATGCCGGGCCCCGGCAGGAAGCCCGCGATGGATCCGACGTTGAGGATGCCGCCGCGGTGCCGGATCAGATGGTCCGAAAACCGCAACGACAAATCGGTCAGCGCGCGGATGTTAACCGCGATGATGCCAAGTTGCTCGTCGCGGTCGAGATCAATCGCGCTGCCGAACAGGCCGAACCCGGCATTGTTGACGACAAATTCGACCTCCACCCCTGCGGCGGCGAGCGCGGCGGCAATCTTGTCACCGGCATCGGGCTGTTCAAGGTCGCAAGCAATCGCGATTGGAGCGCTACCTCCGGTTGCCGAAATTTCGGCCGCGAGCGCCGTGAGGCGCTCCGCGCGCCGCGCCACCAGAGCCAGGCGGTGGCCGTTGGCGGCGAAAACACGCGCCAGTTCGGTACCTATCCCTGCCGAGGCACCGGTAATCAGCGTCACCCGCTCAGTCACGATTCAATGCTCGTAGATTAGAAATGCACCACCTCTTTACGCCTTAGGCGGGATGCAAGCCGCCTGCAAGCATTTCGGAACCGTCAGACCCGCAATGAGGCAGAATTGAGCAGCGATTTCGGAGCCAATTGCTCCGCCGCAGCGCGATTTGGTGGGTACATTAAAGATTTGTCATCTGCGGCGCGCCGCCCCAACGCCTTGGCCTGCCGGAGCCAGCATCCCGCGACGTCCTAGAGCATGATCCGGACCCGAAGGGCCGCGTTAGCGCAAAGTGGAAACCGGTTTTCCCTTAGCTAACAAACGCGGAACGCGTTTGCGCGGAGATCATGCTCAAACAAAGAGATGAGATCATGAAGCGATTTAACTTCATCGCATCATGATCTAGCTGCCAGTGACCGGCGCGTTCTGCCCGGTGGCGACACGGTGCTTGAGATCGATGCGGTCGCGGGAAGACACCCCAAGCAGGTCGGCGGCACGCCAGACCACGTTATCTTCGAACTCGCTGACCTGGCCGTCGGCGTAAACCAGCTCCCACATCATTTCGACGATGCGCAATCGGCCTGCCTCATCCACCGAACGCATGATGACGCTGGTGAAATGATAGAGATCGACCGCCTCGCCCTCGACCAGCGTCGCCGACGCGATCAACTGGTCGGCCGCTCCCCGGTCAAGCCCGAAGCGGCTTTCGATCAGGCTGTGAAGCTTGCGCTTTTCGGTATCGGACGGCTCGCCGTCGAGCGAAATGACGTGAATCAGTAACGCGGTTGCGGCCAGACGATATCCGGTATCGTCAAAGGTCCGATGTTCGTCGGCGCTGGGAGAAATTACATCGGCGATGAATTGGCGTAGTCCGTCGAGCATCATTTCCTGCCGAAAATCGAGTGATCGTTTGGTCGCGCGGCATCGAGCCGCCCTCCCTATATGGGCTCGCAAATCGGCGCGCGCAATCGGCGCCGACGGCGCGTCCGCATCACGAATAGTCAATCTTACGACTAGTGCGGTGAATTTGAAGTTCCTATCAGTGTTGCTGCATTGTCATCATAGGAACTTCAAATTCAAAATCCGCACTAGAAACATTAACTTGCTAGTGCTCCTTTGATTCCGAAGTTCGCATCAGAGGTCGCCGCGAATATTTGCGAACTTCGGAATCGGAGCACTAGTCAATGTCAGGGGATCTCGTACACCAGGACCTTGTCGGCGATGCCGCGCAGTGCGGCCTGTTTCTGGATCGCGGTAATCGCGTTCTTTTCCAAAATGGCCGATACGCCGGGCGCATCGATCACCGGCCCGGTGACGTGGATGGCCTGCGAGGTTGATAGTCCCTGAACCCGCGCCGCGATGTTGACGGTCTGTCCGAAATAATCCTGCCGCTCGTTGAGCATGACGGCGAGGCACGGGCCTTCATGGATGCCGATTTTCACCACCAGATCGTCGGTGCCACGCTGCCTGTTCAGCTCGTCCATGGCGGCACGCATCCGCAGGCCCGCGACAATGGCGTGTTCGGGTTTGATGAAGGTCGCCATCACGGCGTCGCCGATGGTCTTCACGACGGCACCCTTCTCGGATGCGATGATTTCCAACAGCGCCCGGAAATGCGCGCGCACCAGATCGAACGCCGCGAGATCGCCAACCCGCTCGTACAGCGCCGTCGATCCCTTGAGGTCGGTGAACAGGAATGTCAGCGAGGTGATCTTGAGGCGCTGGTCGATGTTGAGATTGTCGGCCTTGAACACATCGCGAAAGGTCTGGTTGGACAGCATCCGCTTGGCGGTGAGAAACGGCCTGCGCTTGCCGAGCAGGTCATGGAGCGCATCAGCCGCGACAAAGACGGTGGGCAGCGTCCGTACGCCAGCCTGATTGTCGAGCGAAAGCCGCAACGGGCCCGGACGCAAGGTGATGGACCCGGTCGGCGGGTGCGCCTTGTTGTAGAGCAGCGCGAGCTGCTGCCGTTCCTTGGTTGGCTCGCCCTGAACGTCGATGAAATGCGCCGAATGGGTTACCGGCTCGAACGCGATGATGAATTGCGGCGGCAGTTGCAGCGACAGCACCGCCCTTTCGCCGGCGGGCAGCTCGAGGGCATCGAGCGTCACCTCCTCGGTCAGCGAGGCGAAGGAATCCTTGTCGAGATCGATGCCCGAACTCCAGAAGATCTGCTTGTAATATTCCCACAGCGGCAATGAGTTGGGATCGTGCGCGGCAATCCGCCTGATCTTGGGACTGACGGTAAAGGCGACCTCGACCTGCTCGTCGACCGAAGGCGCGTAACCGCACGAGCATAGTCCGCAATGGTAGTCGTCGGGGCGCAGCGATTTCAGCGTGTCGTGGGCATCCAGCACGCCACTGCAGCCGGGGCAGAGCACGTTCCAGGTGAGATCGAACAGGCCGAGCCGCGAGGCATGAAGGAAGCCGGAAATCACCCGCTCTTCGTCGAGACCGGAGCGTTTGGAAAAGTCCAAGGCGTTGATTCGATTGAGCTCGTGGTCTTCGCCGTGGTCGATCAGCTCGGCGATCGCATCCGCGACCGCCGAATCGGCGGTCTGCTTCAGAACTGAAAACTGGGCCTGTATGTCGCTCATGACCTCAGCCTAAATGGGATTGCAGGGGTCCCCGGACAATCCCCGTTAGACCATGATCCGGACCCGAAGGCCGCCTTAGCGCAAAGGGGAAACCGGGTTCCCTTAGCCAACAAACGCGGAACGCGTTTGCGCGGAGATCATGCCCAAACAAAGAGATGAGATCATGGTGCGAGTGAGCTTAATCGCATCATGTACTAGTGGTCCGATTCTAACATTCGCATCCCGTTTCGGCAGGCATTTTTGCGAATGTTAGAATCAAAGGACCACTAGCAACTATAGGTTTGTAGCGGAGTGGATTTGACATTCGCTTTGCGAGCTCGCGGCCTACTGGGTAGCGAATGTCAAATCCACTCCACTAGCGCGGCGCAATCGAGAACATCGGCGAGCGGTCGGGCTGCGTGGTCACGACGCCCACCGGCATCACCGGCTCCTTGTCCAGAAGCGTGACACGGAAAGCGCCGATGATCTTGGCGAGCGCCAGTGTGGCCTCCACCAGCGCGAAGTGCGCGCCGACACAAATCCGCGCACCGACCCCGAACGGCAGGTAGGCGAAGCGGTCGGGCGGCGGCGCCGGCGGCATGAAACGCCGGGGGATGAACGCGTTCGGTTCGCGCCAGAGTTTTTCGTGGCGATGCAACAGCCACGGCGCAATCAGGATCACGTCGTTCTTGCGTACCGAAAACCCTGCCACCGTGTCGGGGGCCGCGGCGGTGCGCGCGATCAGAAACGCCGGCGGATAGAGCCGCATGGTTTCATCGACCACCGCGCGGGTGAATTTCAGCCGTTCGAGATCGAGGCCGCCATTCGCGGTTGCCTCTCGCACCTCGGCCGCCAATTGCTCCTGGCTCGCCGGATCAAGCGCGAGCAAATACAGCGACCAGAACAGCGCCGTGGCGGTGGTTTCGTGACCGGCGAGAATCATGGTCGCAACCTGATCGCCGAGCTGTTCATCGCTGAAGGCTTGGCCGGTTTCGGGATCGCGTGCGGCGTCCATCAGGTCGAACAGATCGCGCGCCGGCGCGCCCTCTTTCTTGCCGGCGGCCCGGCGCTCGGCCATCAGCTGACCTACGAACCGCGTCCATCGCTTGCGGAAGCGCGCGCGCGAAAAATCCTGCGGGCTTGGCCAGCCCAGCGGCAATGCCAGATCGAGCAAATGCGGCCGCGCCAACCGTCCGCCATATTCCATGACGAAGTCGCGCAAGGTCGCCCCGTGACGGTCCATCCCGAACGAGAACATGGTGCGGCCGGCGATCTCGAGCGTCATCCGCTGCATCGTCTCGCGCAAATCGACGGCTGCGCCGCTCGCCGCGCCCAGCTTGGCAATCGTCTCATCCGTCACCGCGATCATGTGCGGAATCAGCGGCGCGACCGCGCGCGGGGTAAACGCCGGCGCCAGGGTTCGCCGCTGATGCTTCCAGGCGCGACCTTCGGCGATCAGCAGGCCCTCGCCGAGCATCGGCCGCAGCACCCGGATCGAGGCCGGCGTGCGCTGGTAGTTCTCGTAATTGTCGACCAGCACGTGCCGGATCGCATCCGGCGTATTGAGGATAAAGCTGGAGCGCCAGAAAAAGCGGCCCTTGATGACATCCTCTTCGTAGGCGCGCTGGCCCCAGGTTCCGATCGCGCTCTCGCGCATCGCCGCCAACCGCCCCAGCGCGGTCATGGTTTCCGACGCGCGCGGCGGACTGGGAGGGACCAGTGGCTGACGCGGGGCCGTGATATCCCAGGCTTCGGCAATACTCACGGACATCCTCGCAAAAAGGCTATGACGGGATCGGCATCATCTAAGCATATCAGTTCCAAAATCCAGGCGCCATGAAGGCCCCCGGAGCCCGATTTTACCGGCCAAACGGGGTCGCCATTGCTTGATTTGGGATGCAAACGCGGGCGTCCGGTATCTTGGCGCGGCCGGAAGGCCCCGCCGTCCCGCAACCCAACCACTAGTGCGGTGAATTTGAAGTTCCTATCAGTGCAGCCGCAATCTCATCATAGGAACTTCAAATTCAAAGACCGCACTAGAAACAGTAACTTGCTAGTCCTCCTTTGATCCCGAAGTTCGCATCAGAGGTCGCCGCGATGTTTTGCGAACTTCGGAATCAGAGCACTAGACAGCCAAGGATATTCGCGGGCATCACTGCAGATCGCCAAGGATTCGCGCCGGCCATCGCCGGTAGCGTTGGGACAGGTTATGACCGGACAGCCAAAGCGCTCGATGTTATCCGCCGATGGCGTTGCCGCCCCGCTGCGGCACGCCATCTTCCGGCGGATTTGGCTCGCGAGCCTGCTCTCCAATCTCGGTCTGTTGATCCAGGCGGTCGGCGCGGCCTGGGCCATGACGCAGATGACGCCGTCCGCCGACAAGGTCGCGCTGGTGCAGACCGCGCTGATGCTGCCGGTCATGCTGATCTCGATGCCGGCCGGCGCCATCGCCGACATGTATGACCGCCGCATCGTGGCGCTGGTTTCGCTGTCGATCGCCCTGTCGGGGGCGACCGCGCTCACGGTGCTGGCATGGCTTGGCCTGGTCACGCCGCAAAGCCTGCTGGCGCTTTGTTTCGTCGTCGGCAGCGGCATGGCGCTGTTCGGCCCCGCCTGGCAATCCTCGGTCAGCGAGCAAGTGCCGGCGGAAACACTCCCCTCCGCGGTCGCGCTCAACGGCATCAGCTACAATATCGCGCGAAGTTTTGGGCCGGCGATCGGCGGCATCGTGGTCGCCACCGCCGGCGCGGTCGCAGCCTTCGCGGCCAATGCCGTGCTCTATATTCCGCTGCTGGTCGTGTTGTTTCTCTGGCGTCGCAGCAGCGAACCGTCGCGATTGCCGCGCGAGCGTCTCAACCGCGCCATCGTCTCGGGCGTGCGTTACATCGCCAACTCGCCCTCGATCCGGATCGTACTGGCACGCACCTTGGTGACCGGCCTGATCGGCGGCTCGGTGTCGGCGCTGATGCCGCTGGTCGCGCGCGATCTGCTGCATGGCGGCGCCCAGACCTACGGCATCATGCTTGGCGCCTTCGGCATGGGCGCGGTGATCGGCGCGCTCAACATCACCGAGGTGCGGAAGCGCCTGAGCGGCGAAGCCGCGGTCCGCGCCTGTGCCTTGTCGATGGGCGGCGCCATCGCCGCGGTCGCGCTGAGCCGATCGCCGGTCCTGACCGCGGCGGCGCTGGTGATTTCAGGCGCGGTATGGATGCTCGCGGTGGCCTTGTTCAACATCGGCGTCCAACTCTCGGCGCCGCGCTGGGTGGCGGGCCGCTCGCTGGCGGCCTTTCAGGCCTCGATCGCCGGCGGCATCGCGATCGGCAGCTGGGGCTGGGGCCGCTTGACCGATGTGGCCGGCGTGGAGGCCGCGCTTTTGGTATCCGCCGCACTGATGCTGATCTCGCCGCTGCTCGGCCTGTGGCTGCAGATGCCGCCGGTCGGCGCGCGCAACGAGGACGCGGAAGTGCTGGCCGATCCCGAGGTGCAGCTGTCGCTGACCGCGCGCAGCGGGCCGCTGGTGGTCGAGATCGAATACCGCGTCGCGCCGGACAACGCCCGCGCCTTCCATAACGTGATGCAGGAGGTGCAGCTCAGCCGCCAGCGCAACGGCGCCTATGGCTGGTCGATCGCGCGCGACATCGCTGATCCCGAATTGTGGACCGAACGCTATCATTGCCCGACCTGGCTCGACTACCTGCGCCAGCGCAACCGCTCGACGCAATCGGAGCGCGCGCTGCATCAGCGCGCGATGGATTTTCATCTCGGGCCTGGTCCGGTGCGGGTCCGCCGCATGCTGGAGCGGCCGTTCGGTTCGGTGCGCTGGAAGGAAGACACCCCCGACCCCGCCGCCGGCGAGGTGTTGCCGGTCGCTTCCGCGGCGGGCGGCAGCACGTGATGCGCGGCGATTGTCATTCCGGGGCGCGCGTTAGCGCGAACCCGGAATGACAGGTCCTGTTACTGACCGTTTTCGGTCAGCACCTTGTCGCAAGCCCGGCTGATCCGTGCACGGTGTTGCTTCAGGCAGGCCAGCACCACCGAATCGCCTTCGTTCATGTGAGCCCGGCAAAGCCGCGAAACGTCGCGCGCGCAGGCATCCTGCCCCTGCTGCGCCGACGCGCCCGAGGCGATCAGAACAAGCGGAAAAACCAAAAGAATCTTGAACATCTGATTGCGCCTTGTGTCAGCTGGGGCGCGATCAAAATCTCCCGCGCCGATGATGTCAATGCGCGAAAAGCGCGCAAACCAAACGCCGGATAGCAAGCCCGTGCGGCGCCGAAAAAATAAAGTCGTCATGGCCGGGTTTTGTTCCGGACATGACGACTGCCATTCGAGGAGCCTTGCAGCGTTCGGGTTACTCGGCCGCGACCTTGCTAGATTTCTGCGCTAGGTCGCGGTCCATCACCGTCCGGCAACGCTCAGATCCGCGCGATGCTTGATCGTGCACGCGGTAATTTTCGGAATATTGGGAATTTCGGCGCTGCACAGGCGAAACGCGTCGCCCGTGCGCATCTGCTGCGCCTCGGCGGTGAACGCCCAACTCGACGTCGACGACAGCGCGGAGAGGGAGGCGGCGAGGACAGCACCGATCCGGCATTGCGAAGCGTGCCGGTGAGAGATGCGGTCATTTCGGGGCTCCCGTTGGATCGCCGGATCATTGGCGCGTTGTTGATGCCTATGAGTGCCTCAACCGTCCGGTTCGGACTGTGACGTCAGTCACTCCGCTGGCGAACTGTGATGTTTGTCACTCAGCAGGGAAAGCAAGCAGGCCAGGGAACCGGCGCCCGCGTTGGTGAGGCGTTAACCCCTGTTTCTCATAAATGACCGGACGACGATTTTATCCGCGGTATTTGAGAAAGCCTAACCATGCGTGAGGCGTTGGGATTGATGCTGGCGAGTGTGGTGGCCGCCATGGTCATCACCGGCATCTGGTTTTGGACATCATCGCCGCACGGCGATTTGATGCCGCCCCGGACCGTCAGCGCCGCGCCCGCCCCGCCGTTCCCAGCCACCGCTGCCGGATCCGTTGGTTCGCGCGACGCGGTTGAAGCGACCGGCACCATGGCGAACAAAACCGCCGCAGCGCCGCCACCGAAATCCGCCTGCGCCAATCCAGATGCGCTCGGCGTTGCCCGCGTGGTGGAAATCGACACCACGGGCGGACCGGGCTTTGGCTTCGAGCATTTCAAGCAGCTCGATTTTCTCGCCGACAAGGAGGTCGTGCTGACCTTCGATGACGGCCCCTGGCCCGCCAACACGCCCGCCGTGCTCAAGGCGCTCGCCGACGAATGCACCAAAGCGGTGTTCTTCCCGATCGGCAAGCATGCCACCTACCATCCCGAGATTCTCAAACTGGTGGCCGCGGCCGGTCACACCGTTGGCGCGCATACCTGGTCGCACGCCAATCTGAACGCCAAGAAGATGACCGAGCAACTCGCCAGGGACGAGATCGAGAAAGGCTATAGCGCAGTCAAGCTGGCGCTGGGCGCGGCCCCCTCGCCGTTCTTTCGCTTCCCGGAATTGCAGCACGGCCCCGCGGCGATGGCCTATCTCGGCTCGCGCAACATCGCGATATTTTCCTGCGATCTCGACTCCTTCGACTTCCGGGCGAAGTCTTCCGAGCAAATCGTCTCCACCGTGATGACCAAGCTCGACAAGCAGGGCAAGGGCATCATCCTGATGCACGATTTCCAGAAGCACACCGCCGAAGCCATGCCCACTCTGCTTCGCCGCCTCAAGGCCGGCGGCTACAGGGTCGTACAGATGAACGCGAAGGCGCCAATGCAGACCTTGGCGGAATATGACGAGGCCCTGCTCAAGGACGTGAAGCTGCCGGCCGCGAGCCCACGCGCCGTCGGCAGCGTGGTTCAGACGGTTTCGCAGTAGAACTATGCAGGCCTTGATACGACACTAGTGAGATATCGATTTTTTCGTCATGCCCGGGACGATCCCCGGGCATGACGAAAGGAAGACAGGCCTCAATCGCGCTTCACGCGCTGCGGTCGCAGGGCGTATGGCCCTTGACGGCATGGAGTGGCGCGTTCGACGCCGGCGCCTGCAACTTGCTCGCAGCCAAAAATTCGGCCCAGGCGGCTTCCGACGACCAGTTCAGGTAGCCGACCACCGCGCCCGACAGAGCCAGCAGAATCAGGATCTCGACCAACAAAATTCGAACGATCGAGGGCCAAAAGCCGTGACGAGGCGCTGGGCTGGGGTCGGCTGGTGACGGCATGGCTGCCTCCCGCAATGGGTTCGCAACGACTTCCAGAGCATGATCCGGAACCGAAGGGCCGCGTTAGCGCAAAGCGGGAACCGGTTTTCCCTCGCGACAAACGCGGGACGCGTTTGCGCGGAGATCATGCTCAAACAAGATTTAGTCGACTTACGAAATTCCACTGTGAACCGGTTCACACTTGCCGGTAAAATTCCGCACCTCGCGAACACGCTTTCGCGAGGTTGCGGTGATCAGCCGATGACGGGATTCAAGGGAGGCTGGTGCCGCAAACAGGACTCGAACCTGTGACCCCGTCATTACGAATTAGGGGGTCCGTAATTTCTTGAGATTACTCACGATTTCCAAAATACCGAAAACTGGCTTGCTATAAGGGTTTTCTGCTTTACCGTGGTTCCTTGAGATTACCCGTGATTCCCGCCCCGTGGTTACTCGGTGGTTCCGTGGTTCCTAAAGGATGCTCGGCAGTGGCAACATCCCAGATCACCAAACGGCTCGTTGACAGCCTTAAGCCGCGCCAAGGCGAGTATTTCGTCTGGGACGGCTCGCTATCGGGCTTTGGCGTGCGCGTTCAATCGACGGGCGCAATGTCCTATGTCGTGAAATATCGCGCCGGCAGTGGCCGCAGCGCCCCTACGAGGCGTCTCACGCTGGCTAAAGCCGGCACCATCACGCCCGACGAAGCCCGCACGCTGGCTAAGAAAACTCTTGGCTCGGTTGCCCACGGTGCCGATCCGGCAGCCCAGCGAGCCGCTGACAAGCGCGCGTCCACCCTCGCGGAGGTGGCCGAGCAATTCCTCACCGAACACATTGAGGCGAAGCGTTCACCGTCATCGGCCAAATCATACCGCGATTTGCTGGAGCGGCTGGCCATACCAGAACTCGGCAAGCGCAAGGCTGAGAAAATTACCACGGCTGAAATCCAGCGGTTGCACAGCAAGCACAGCCGCAGTCCCTATCAGGCCAACCGGCTACTGCGGGTTCTGAGCAGCCTATTCAGTTTCGCCGCCAAGGCGCACGTTGTTCCTATAGGTTACAATCCCTGCCGTGGGATCGAGTATTTCCCGGAAGAAGGCCGCGAGCGGTACCTGACGACACTGGAGCTTGCGCAAATCGGGGAGGCCATCCGGGAGGCCGAAACTCGCGGGCTGCCCTATACGGTGGACGAAACCAAGCCTAAGGCCAAACATGCGCCCAAGGAAGGCAACCGCCGCACCGTGATTGGACCGCACGCCGCAGCTGCACTCAGGTTGCTGATTTTCACTGGCGCTCGGCTCAGGGAAATTCTGCACCTGAAATGGGAAAATGTCGATTTCGAGCGCGGGCTATTGCTGTTGCCGACAAGCAAGACCGGAAAGAAGACGATCGTTCTAAATGCGCCTGCGCTTGCGGTGCTGAATGGACTGCCTCGCATCGGGGCGTATGTGGTCGCTGGCGCGTCGGCCGGCGAACGGGACGAGCATCCCCGTTCCGATCTCAAGAAGCCCTGGAAAGCAGTTTCGACCCGAGCCGGCCTAACGGGCGTCCGCATTCACGATTTGCGCCACACTCATGCATCAGTGGGAGCCGGAGCCGGGCTTGGCCTGCCGATCATTGGTAAGCTGCTGGGTCACACGCAAAGCGCGACGACGCAACGCTATGCGCATCTCGACAATGATCCGCTGAAAAAGGCATCCGAACATATTGGAAACCGCTTGGCGGCGGCGATGGGCGAAATAAAAACCTCACGTACGAACGTCACCAACATATCGAAGGCGAAACGATCCAAGAACCAGCGCGGCTAGGGTACTGACATAGCGCCCGCGCCGAAATAACGAATTGCCTTAACGGCGAAAGCCGGAGCGGCACTCGCTCCGGCTTTCGTATGCCGGGCTTCAGAACCGTCGGCGGAACGGCGTGATCGGTGCAGGTTGTGACGTTGGTTCCGCCGCGGATGATGGCGAGGCTGCGCCCAACTTCGCGAGGTCGCCGATCGTAAGGTCCGCGAGCTTGATGCCAGCGAGTATTTTCTTCTGAAGGTCCTCAGAGACGGTAAAGCCGTGCTGATCGAGCAAGTCCACTCCGAGCTCGGAGCCGACCTTCGCTCGGAAAAGTCGGATGATTTCATCCGTGGTGAGCTCGAATTCCCATCGATACTTGCCACCCAAATTGACACGCTTGCCCCAGTCGATGTTCACGCCGCTTCCGGTCCTGAACACGACCGGGTCATTGTCGAAGGTAATTTTTCGGTTGGGGTCCCGGGTGACGGCGGCTTCCGTCAAATCCACGTCAGCAATGACGTTGTCTCCCATATTCCGGCCCCATCCACGCGCAGTAACTTTCATGCTGAACTCCTTTTATGCTATGCATAAGACCGATATATGTTTCGGATCGGGACAGTTTCAAGCCTCATGCATAGTATAATTGGTAACCGGGGATCTAAGTTCCACTCTAGATCGGTGAATCGGCGGGTTTTGGTGCCATAATACCGAATTGGCAGTGTAGGTTCATTCAAGGCGCTTCACGATGCGCGAAATGCCACGGCGCTCACCACCCAGCCAATGCTGTGGCCAACACGTAGCCGCCCCAGCCAAGGCCCCTATAAACGGGGTCAGCGCCCGGAGGAGTTTCGAAAACCGGTCAATGGGATCGGGTTCGGGTCGTTTACGTTTTCGGACGGACAAGATGGCACCTCATCGGTTGGCAATTTGCATTCCCCAGGTGATAACTTCCTGTCGATGCTAAAACTCTTGGCCATAGTTTCAGAAGCTTAGAAGCTGCAGGTGATCTTACCACCAGCCGATGCTGTGGCCCGTCATCGCCGCGCCGGCGACGGCTCCTATGAACGGGGCGCTCGCCTTTAGCAGCTTGGACAGCCGGTCGAAGAAATCGGGTTTGGGTCGGTTATGGTTTCGCTTCGACACAATGACCTCATAGTAGTTTGAGGGTTGCCAATTCCTTTGTCTTTAGACCCCTTGATTGTGAATTTTCGCCCGGTCGCGAACAAATGTGGTAGCGCCAAGGCCATGCCATAAACTATGGCGACAGGGTTGAAATGATTGGCAGTGCGGCCCACCCACCCCGTCACCGCGGAGGGCGGCGCAGCCAAAGCCAAACAACGAACAGGATCAGGAAGGCGCTAAATGTCCATCCGTTCTGTACGGCGGGGAGGGCGGTAAGCCAGAGGGTGAACTGCATCGGAAAGCCTCATTCGATGTGAGGCTGTCCATTGATACCAGCTCGGCCGGCGGCGCAACGCACTCTGGTAGCAAGCCTTGAAAACGACCGGGTGAGCGCCCACGTTTTTAAGGGGCATAGCATCACGCCATTCCGGTCGTTTCGAGCGCCCCAAATGGAGTATGCAATGACGTTAGTTGATCTGACTTTTCTTCACACCAACACAATCGAAGGCTTCTGGAGCCTCATTAAGCGCGGCATTGTCGGCAGCTATCACAAGGTCAGCCGCAAATATCTGCCGCTGTACGTCGCGGAGTTTCAGTTCCGCTACAACAATCGGCAAAATCCTGACAGCTTCGGTGCGCCGATCAGCGGATGCTAAAACTGCGCCACATAATTCTTGGATTGGCGCTTTTGGTCGCATTGATTGGGGATTCGTGGGGACAATCACAACAACCAGCCCCAAGTGGAAGGGAACTGGGTCAGCCAGAACAATCCCAGCCCCAAGGCAGCCAAAAGCCATCCGCAACCGAAGAGCGCGGCACCGATCAAGCGCCTTTCACGATAAAAATACTCCCCACCCAAAAGACAGATACCGAATCCAACGAGCAGACACAACGCGGCAATGAAAAAACGACGCCCGAATGGCGGTTGACTACTTATACCGGCCTTGTCGCTCTTTTCACGCTCTTTTTGTTCGCCGCAGTTTGTGCGCAAGTCGCTGTGCTGATTTATCAATTGAGGCACCTCGCCACGCAGGCGAGAGCTATGGTCGCTGTTGAATCGCCAGTCCCAGAGCTTTCCGATATTAAACTCGTTCAATACAGAGATTGGGTCTCTCCAGATTCGGTCACAGACATCTTCGGAACACAGATTGATCGTCTCCCTCCAGGTCCAATCCCGGATTTTTGCAGGATACTCGTGCTCATCAAGAATTTCGGCCGTAGCTCGATGCACATAACAAGTTTTTGCATCGAAAAGCGGGTTTGTGCTGTTCTTCCAGCAATCCCCGAATATAAAAATATCGACGAGAATTGGCAGCCTTGGCTCGCACCACTTGATGCGCTTTGGTTCATACCAAGCGATGCGTTGATCGCAGTCCGTCTCAGCGCTGGCGAACAGGCCGACATTCAAACTGGACGCGCGACGCTCTGGGTCTATGGATATATTACCTATTTCAATGTTCTGAGAGAGTTGCAGACCCACAGATTTCTGGCCCGGTGGGATTTGACCAGAGGCATTGTTCGGGAAAGACGCCCAGGCTACACATAGAAATAGTGCCACCGCAGCGGCCAGCCCCCTTCCGGGGGCTTTTTTGCGCGGAGACAAGATGGGCGCGATTGCCGCTTGCCTGGATTCACAAACAGGGGCTTGCGCCATGCGGAGGTACGATGAATTTGCGTGAAGAGTTTTGGTCGGAGCCAGAACGATGGCCAAACGATACAACGGGCTTCGTATTTCTCGCGCGTGCCGTGGATGCACTCGGAAGAAAGCTATTTCCGGATACTTGGAATGGAGCCGAACCAAGGTGTAAGCCCTATCCATTGCTCTCGCAATTTTCGCTGTTGTCCGACCAAAGGCAGCGAGATGTCGCTCACGATCTGCTCTTAAAATATCGTCCCGATCTGGACAGAATGCCTTGGGCGCTGCTGCGAGTTTCGCGAAAGCAACCAAGTTTCAACGACGAAGAATGGGCGGCGGCAAGAGAAATCGTTGATCGCGAGAATCTTCAACGAAATCCGGGTTGGGACAGATTTCAGAAGGTCCAGGCTCACATACGTGAACTCGCTCAAGCGGGCTTGCTGAAGACTTCGTGGAGGCGATTGGAGGGCGGCGATTTCACCGCGATTTCCTCAAGCGCTTGGAATACGGAGCGGATCGGCTCGCGATTCGTTTCCTGCCAATTCAACCCGGATAAGCCTTTCGACGACCAGATTCTCGGCGCAGGGCGGTGGATTTTCGTGGATCGACAGAGCCTAGAAAGTTGCTGCCAACTTTCGCCTCCTCAACAGGACGCCAACGCTGCACCCGGGAAGAGAAGGATCGCAGAGGCAGAGATTCAAAAGGTATTCAAAGACTACCGGGACAGCCGAGGTGGCGACATTCCGTCCGAAAAGGAAGACATCGCATACATGAAGCGATTCGGCGTGAGCCGCGAAAGGGTGAGGGAGCTCCGGAAGAATGCGTCAAGGCTGCCCCGCGGCAGAGGTCGTTCACAGACAAGGCGATAAATCCGCTGAAGCTTGGCTATAATGCCCCGGTAGCCGAAGTAAATACGCGGCCAATGGATCCAAAAATACGCCGAGCCAGTGCCGCCAAATACGCCGCGATTTGTAACGGCGTATCTGGTCGGCAGATTTTTGGGTTCGTCATCTTTCGCAAGCCGAAGTGATCCGGCGATGCGAAAGGACGACCAATGCAAACCGCCAAATACGTCAATCGAAAATCCGCGAGCGCCCACCTCCTTGAAACTTGGGGGTTGAGCGCTCGCCGAACTACCTCGCGAAACTTGCAGTCGTGGGCGGGGGGCCGGCCTTTCGCAAGGCAAATCGCGAGCCTCTTTACACCATCGAAGATCTCGACGCTTGGGCCGCAAGCCTTATCGGCCCTCGCGTTCGGTCCACCTCCGAACTTCCTCAGCACGCAGCTTAACCCCGAAACGAAAACCCGGCGGCTCGATTCCTTGGCAGGGATCAGCGAGCGCACCGGGCTGAAAAGAAAGCTTTAGAACATGACCAATCTACGTCGCCGGGCTCCGGTCCGCAACACTTCAAGCACACAGCTTGATCTTTTTTCATGGCGTCCGACCAGCCGCAATATTGCACCTTTTGCAGTTCGCAAGTTGGCGGCTCGCTTCGGCATCAGCACCGCCCACGCAGCAACTGTCGCCGCCCTGGCGGGTATCGGCCCGGAGGTGCAGCGATGAATCGCGGTTATCCATTCCGTCCCGGCCGAAAGTCGCCAGGAACCAGCGGCGATGCGGCCCGAGAAATCCAGAGCTACGCGGCAACACTGCGAGCAACAGTGTATTCTTTCCTGAGGGAACGTCTTCCAGCGTCCTTCACCGCCGATGAGATTGCCCAACACCTTGGCGCCGACATTCTCAGCGTCCGCCCTCGCGTCACTGAACTTGGAAGGTTGGGACTGATCGAGCACACGGCCGAGCGCCGCAAGAACAAGTCGGGCATGACCGCCCAGTGTTGGCGCGCAAGGGGAGTCGCGTGATGAGTGGCGCCTCCCAATTCGCGACTAGCACTTCCGTCCGCGCGCTCATGACGGCGCCAGGGGCGCGAGGCATCAAGGGCGAAGGCCGATCGGCTTCGGGCGCTGCGGAAACAAACATTCAGGCCGACCCGCGCGCTACGGGGCGGTTTGGCAACGGTGCCAGCAAGCTGGACGAGCGGCGCACCGACGCTAACGATGATCCAGAGCTGACCGCCGCCGTGGTCGATTTCATCCTAGACATTGGTTCGCTGCGCCACGGCGACGCAATCCGGATCGAGGAAATCGAGCAATGAACGAGGACATCCCCGATTTTCTCCGCATCCCGCAGGCCGAGCGCAACGCATCTTGGAAAGGCCGCAAGCTGACCCGGCAAGGATCAGCGTTCAAGGCGGCGCCGACGCGCCAGGAGAAAGCTTCCGGCGCTGCGGAAACAAACATCCAGGCCGACCCGCGCGATGTGTATCGGTGTGGCAACGACACCGCGGAATTGATCCGCGACGCTAAGCGTAGCGTTGCCCGCGCGGACGGGCCCGCAGCGAGGCTCATCGCTTTCCAGCAGGCAGCGGGGAACTTGGCTGGCGCGGTCGCCGATCAGTGGTTGTCCAAAGCGGACGCCGTCGAAGTTCTTGCGGACAACGCGACGGCTAATAGTCACTTCGGAACCACGGTCGAGGAAGTCGAGGCAATTATCGGCGGCGCGATCGAAGCGGCCTCTGCCGCGAAGATTGTCAACTTGCCGCGAATCGAAGCCAACGCTCCGCGCGCTGAAAGCGTAATCTTGAGGACGGCTGCCGATGTGCCGCTTGAACCGGTGGAATGGCTCTGGCCGCACTTTATCGCCCGCGGGAAAATGCATCTGCTCGGTGGCGCGCCGGCGTCCGGCAAGACCACGCTCGCGATGGCAATTGGCGGCGTCGTTTCGAACGGTGGTCGCTTTCCGGATGGATCGAGGGCGGATGTCGGACACGTCGTCATTTGGTCGGGGGAAGACGGGATCGGCGACACGCTGGTGCCACGCCTTAAGGCCAGCGGCGCCGATT
>Ga0193751_1000058_pt1 | contig 96477 bp, 92 predicted proteins | sample L1c2metaG_FD_143050 | JGI IMG/M metagenome (GOLD analysis project Ga0193751, IMG submission 143050) | Soil microbial communities from a riparian zone of the East river system, Colorado, United States - L1c2 | ecosystem: Environmental > Terrestrial > Soil > Riparian zone | place: USA: East River... | reverse complement strand
TCGCTCGGCAGCTCACGCACCGCTTGGGATCGGACGCGAAGCCCTTCTCGGCGTAGTACTGCTGATCGTCGGCCGAGTGGATGAACGTGGAGCCGCAGTCCACACAGGTGAGGGTCCGATCGACGTAGGTCACGAGGTGCCTCCAGAGCGCGAGGATCAGCTGCGATGTGCGTCGCAACCGGGAGACGTGATCGGACCGAACGCGACGGCCAGTGGCGGTGCCGCGACCCTGTTGGTGCCGATGTCGGAGTCCCTGTCGGGGCGCACCGGGTGAATGCGTTCCCGAGGATACATCGGGTCGCCGGGGCGGTCCGTCAGCGGCTTTCCGAGCATGACGCGGCGCCGCCCGAATCGTCCGCCGGCTGCTCACCCAGCCCGTCAGACCGCGTGCTCAGCCGTGACAGGTGACCTGTCACAATGGCCCGCGACGATCCGGGAAGGTGAGCGGGGAGCAATGGGGGCGCCTCGCTCGCCTTGTTCCCCGGGCGACCAAGGAGGGCCAGTCCGGGGATGCTGCGGCTGCTCCACACCGCGGACGTCCATCTCGGCGCGAGGCACACGGATCTTGGCGACCGGGCGGTAGCGCTGCGGGAGCGCCAGTTCGCGGCCTTCGGCGCCTCGATCGACCTCGCCATCCAGGAGAAGGTCGATCTCTTCCTGATCGCGGGCGACCTCTTCGACTCGAACGTCCAGCCGCGCCGCTCGGTCGACCGGGCCGTCGCCCAGCTCCGGCGCCTCGTCGAGGCCAAGATCCGCACGGTCATCATCCCGGGCACGCACGACGTGTACGACCGGGCGTCGATCTACCGGGCCTACGACCTGCCGTCGCTGGCCGGATCGGTCGGTTCGGACTTCATGACCGTCCTCACGCCCGACAAGCCGGATGTCGTCCTGGCCGCGCTGGATCTCGTCGTCCACGGTCGCTGCTTCGCGACGAAGCGCGCGCCGTACTCCCCGCTGCGCGACGTCGATGCCTCGAGCGACGACCGCGGGACGTGGCACGTCGGCCTGCTCCACGCCGCCGTGGCGATCCCTGGCCAGACCGTTAACGACGAGGTCGTCGTCACGCCCGACGAGATCGAAGCCAGTCATCTCGACTACCTCGCGCTCGGGCACTGGCACTCCACGGTCCAGGGCAACGCGGGCTCGACCATCTGGGCCTACAGCGGTGCACCCGAGGCCGTCGCGATCGACCAGGACCGGGCCGGCTCGGTCCTCCTCGTCACGCTCGAGGAGCAGAACGGCAAGAAGCGCGTCGCGCTCGAGCCGAAGACCGTGGCCCGAACCCGCTTCGAGCGGCTCGATGTCGACGCCGCCACGATCGCCACCCAGCCGGCCCTCATCGAGCTGCTGGCCACGAAGGCCGATCCCGATCTCGTCCTCGACGCGCGGCTGATGGGCGTCCGCCCGGAACACCTCGACGTCGATCTCGACGAGGTCGAGGCGGAGCTCGCTGACCGCTTCCTCCGCATCCGCGTTCGGGATCGGTCGATCGCTCCCCTGACCGACGGCATCCTGCCGCCGGCCGACACGGTCCTCGGGGCCTTCATCCGCGACCTCGAGGGCCGGATCGCCGAGACCGAGGCCGCCACGCCGGACGGCTCGGCGGACGAGCTGCGCGACTCGCTCCGCCTCGGGCGTCTGCTGCTCCAGGGCGAGGAGGTGACCCTGTGAGGATCACGCGCCTCCAGGTCCGGAACCTCCGCCGGCACCGCGACCTCGACCTCGAGCTGGATCGCGGGCTGACGGTCATCCGCGGTCCCAACGAGTCCGGCAAGACGACGATCCAGCGGGCGCTGGAGCTGGCGCTGACCCGGCGGGTGACCTCGTCGGCCGGCGACCTCGACGGCCTGCGGGCGTGGGGCGGCGGCGAGGACGACCGGCCCTGGGTCCGCCTCGAGTTCGAGCAGGAGGACGCCGAGGGCAACATCACCCGCGGCTCGGTCGAGAAGGCGTTCCGGGGCACGCGCGGGACGGTCACGGTCGACGACGGGGTCGGATCCACCAGCGATCCGGCCGAGGCCGACATCGCCCTGGCCGAGATCACCGGCATCCCGAGCGAGGCGTTCTTTCGCTCCACCGCCTCGGTCCGTCACCACGAGCTCGACGGTCTCCAGCGCGACGAGGCCGCGCTCCGGGACCGCCTCCAGGCCTCCATCTCCGGCGCGGACCGGGGTACGAGCCGGGCCAAGAAGAAGCTCGAGCGAGCCCTGTTCGACCTGAACACGAAGGGCGACAAGAATCCCGGGCGGCTCAAGGCCACCGAGGCGGCCATCGCCCAGGAGACGGCGGCGCTGCGCAACGGCGAGGCGGGCCTCGGGCAGCTGGAGCGCGATCGCGACACGCTCTCGGGCGCACGGGATCGCCGGACGGAGGCCGATGCGACGCTCGTCGAGCGCCGCAACCTGCTCGACAAGGCCCGGATGGCGGAGCGCCTGATCGCCGAACGGACGGCGGCCCAGGAACGGTTCGAGCGCTATCGGACCGCGGTCCAGGTCAGCGACGAGATCGCGTCGATGGAGGCTGCGCACCCGTCGAAGATCGCGCTGCCGACGCTGCGCGAGATCGTCGCGAGACTGCGCGAGACGAACGCCCGGATCGGCGAGATCAACGCCGCCCTCGCGAGCGAGGTCCACGTCCAGTTCGAGGTCCAGGCCCCGACGCCGCGGGCCTGGCGGCCCACCGCGATCGCCGCGCTGATCATCATCGCCCTCGCCGTGGCGACGGCCGCGGGCAGCATGCTCGACCTGCTGCCGCATCCGCTCGCCGACATCCAGATCCCGTTCCCCGGTGGTGCCCTCGCGGTCCCGGGCGGCAGCTTCCTCGCGGCGATGCTCCTGCTCTTCGCGATGGTCCTCGGCTTCGTTGGCCGGCGGCAGCGCATCCGGGCGCTGGACTTCCACCGCCAGAAGGACATGCGCGACGCGGAGATCGAGCGACGACTCCGCGGTCGATCGCAGCTCGAGCAGGAGCTCCAGGTCGCCGAGGTCATGCTCCAGAACCAGCTCTCGGCGATCGAGCTCCCGGACGTCCCAGCGGTCGAGCAGCTCGCCACCGACGAGGAGACGCACGTCGCGACGATCAATCGCAACCGAGCGCACCTCGAGGGGTTGGTGGGGCGCGAGCCGATCGAAACGCTGCCCGCGCTGCGGGACGCCGCGGCGAGCGAGATCGAGCAGAAGACGGGCGCGATCGACCACCTCGGACCCATCGCCAAGGAGGCCCGGGCCCGGGAGCGCCTCGAGATCGAGGTGAGCGACGCCGAGCGAGCCACGGAACGGGCGCGAGACGACGAGGCCCAGGCTCGCGCCCGGGTGGACCAGAACCCGATCGATGCCGAGGTCGTCGCGGCGCACGCCGAGCGCGTGTGGACGCTCACCGAGCAGCTCGCGGCCTATCAGCGCCGGGCGCGCGTTTACGAGGGGACGCTCCGGGCCATCGAGGCGGCCGAGACGGCCACGCTCCGAACGGCGACGCGCTATCTCGAGCGGCGCATGGTCGCCGACCTCGATCGGGTCACCGCGGGCCGGTATCGCCGGGTCCAGGTCGACGACACCGACCTCGGGATCCGCGTCTATGCCCCCGAGCGGGGCGACTGGGTGGATGTCAGCACGCTGAGCCAGGGCACGCTCGATCTCGTGTACCTCGCGGCTCGGATCGGGCTCGTCCGGCTCGTCACGGGCGATCGCCGGCCACCGCTGGTCCTCGACGATCCGTTCGTGACGCTCGACGACGTCCGGGCGAAGCGCGCGCTCTCGCTGCTCAAGGAGATCAGTCGCGACTTCCAGGTCATTTACCTGACGACCTCCGAGCGCTACGACAAGGCCGCCGACGCCGTCCGGGTGCTGGCCGGCCCGACCGAGGTCACGCCGGATGACGCATCGGAGCCGGCCGACGAGGCGTCGATCCCGGCGGCGGATACCAACCCGCGGGCCGACGCCAAACCCCCAGCGGAGGCCGCGCCGACGGGATAGGGCCACGTACCCTGTCGGGCCATGCCTGTCGCGGTCATCGTCCTCGGGCTCCTGTCGGCCGTGTCCTGGGGCCTCGCCGACTTCGGCGGCGGCTTCGCCAGCCGCCGGGCTCCGGTCGCGGGCGTGCTCCTCTCGACGCAGCTCATTGGGGCGGTCATGTCGACCGGGATCGCAATCGCGCTCGGCGAGGCGCTGCCATCGACGTCGGACGTCGGCTGGGCGCTTGCCTCGAGTGCGTTCGGCGGGGTCGGCCTCGCGTGCCTCTACATCGGCCTCGCGCGGGGTCGCATGGGCGTCGTCGCGCCCGTCACGGGCGTTCTCGTCGCCGCGATCCCCGCGGTCGCCGGCATCCTCCTCGAGGGCACCCTGCCGACGCCGGTCTTGATCGGGATCGCGCTCGCGATCTCCAGCGTGCTGGTGGTCTCGCGGGTCGGCGGCGGCGACGATGGCCGCCCGAGCGGTCTCCCGTGGGGCATCGCCGCCGGCTTCACGCTGGGCGTCGTGACGCTCACGCTCTCGCGGATGACGCCGGGGCTCGTGTACGGCCCGCTGACGATCATGCGGATCGGCGAGGCCGTGCTGGTCGGCGCGTTTATCGCCGTGCGGCGGCCGCCGTGGCGCCTGTCGGGACGGCTCTGGCCGGCCCTGCTGGGGATCGGGGCGTTCGACATGCTCGGCACGGGCTTCTACATCGCGGCCACCCAGTCCGGGCCGCTCGCGATCGCCGGCGTGCTGTCCGCGCTCTACCCGGTCACGACCGTGGTGCTCGCGGTCTTGATCCTCCGCGAGCGCCTCGCTCGCTGGCACGTTCTCGGCATCGGGATCGCGATCGTCGCGATCGTGCTCATCACGACCGGCTCCATGGGCTAGGTTCCTCGGTCCGCCAGGTGGCGCGCGGCAGCTTCGAACAGCATCGCGATGAGGCGGGCTCCCGCATCCTCGTGGCCCTTGGCACGATCGGCCAGCCAGCCGGCGCGCCCGACGGTCGCGGCCATGGACGCGGTTGCGCGGGCGCCGGCGTCGGCCGCATCGGCCGCCGCCCGTGCCGCCTCACCCGGAGCACGGCCCGCGGTCGCCGCGGCCCGCACCGCCGCGGTCGCGGGAACCAGCGCATCGAGCATCGTCCGGTCGCCGGGCTTCGCGCCGCCCCGCGCCTCGATGGTGGCCGTCGCCGTCTCGAGATAGATCGCGGCCCTTGCGGCCGGCTCGGCATCCGCCGGTGCGATCTCGGCCTTGCCCGCGGCCATGAGCGCGAATGCCAGAAGCGTGCCGCCGGTCGAGGGCGCGTTGCTCGCGAGCTCCCGGCCGCACCGCCGGATCGCCTCGTCCTCGGGAAGGGCATCGAGCTCGGGCGCCAGAGCCAGCAGCGCAGCTGTTGCGGCGGCCACCGTCAGCCCGAGGTCGCCATCGCCCGCGACGCCATCGAGGCGGTTCAGCTCGTCGCGCCGCGTCGCGAGGTCGGCCGCGACGGCGGCCACGAGGTCCGCGAGCGACATCAGGCCAGCATGAGAGATCAGGCCTGGCTGAAGAACGGCGTCTCGGCGGGCGCATCGACCAGGGTCCGGAGCTCGTCGTCGAGACGACACAGGCTGACGGACGCTCCGGCCATCTCGAGCGACGTCGCGTACTCGCCGACCCAGACGCGATGGACCTTGATCCCCTGGCCGCCGAGGAGCCGCGCCACGGCGCGGTACAGGATGTAGAGCTCCTCCTTCGGCGTCGCCCCGAGGCCGTTCACCAGCACCCCAACCTCGTCGCCGCGGCGGTACGGCAGGTCCGCCAGGATCGCCGCCATCAGCTCGCCGGCGATCTCATCCGCGGACTCGAGCGCGCCGCGGCGCACGCCGGGCTCGCCGTGAATTCCCATCCCGATCTCCATCTGGCCCGCCGGCAGCTCGAACGTCGGGACGCCCGCGGCCGGGATCGTGCATGGCGACAGCGCGACGCCCATCGTGCGGATGCCGGCGGCGGCCCGCTCGGTGACGGCCACGACCTCGTCAAGCGAGGAACCGGCCGCCGCCGCCGCGCCGGCGACCTTGTAGAGGAAGAAGATCCCGGCGATCCCGCGCCGTGTCGCCGCTCGTTCTGGCGGCGCCGAGGCGACGTCGTCCGCGCCGAGGATCGTCCGGACCTCGATGCCCTCGTCGGCCGCGAGCTCCGCGGCGAGATCGAAGTTCAGCCGATCGCCACCGTAGTTGCCGTACAGGTACAGGACGCCGGCGCCCGCCGAGATCGCCCGCGTCACCTCGAGCATCTGGTCGCTCGATGGCGACGCGAACACGTTCCCGATCGCCGCGCCATCGATCAGCCCGCGCCCGACGTAGCCCATGAACACCGGCAGGTGACCCGACCCGCCGCCGGTCGCGATCGCGACCTTGCCCACGACGGGCGCGTCGGCCCGGACGATCGCGCGCGGCCCCGCCAGCCGCAGCCGGTCCGGGTGGGCCGCGAGGATCCCCTCGAGCATCTCGTCGACGAACGCGCCGGGGGCGTTGAGGATCTTCTGCATCATCTCCCTCCTCGGCGCCGTGCGACCCCTCGTGTCTCGGCGGACTGTAGCCCGGCAGCCGATGACGGGCGGCGTCGGTCCGCCCGCAACACAGACCCGATGCGGCGGCGTCTGAGAGGCAATCCGCACCTTGAGGAAGCCTCGATGAACGATCGGCTCGTTCGGACCTCGGTCACCCTGGTGGCGTCGCTGGTCCTCGGAGCCTGTACCGCGACCGCGCAGTTCGGGTCGTCACCCTCAACGCAGTTGTCGACCTCCTCCGTGCCGCCGGCGGCCACCACGCCGGCATTGACGCCAACTCCGAGCGAGTCGCCGATCCTGACCGTTCCGCCTTCGGCGATCCGCTCACTGGCCATCGGCTCGCCATTAGCGGTCGAGGGCAGCAAGGTCTTCGTCGAGACGGGCCCGCCGAACGGCGGCACCGCCGGACAGGTGTCCACGTTGCAGGTCGGCGACCTCGCGACCGGCATGATCACCACGGTCGCCACGCTCGAAGCCGGCCGCTCGATCGCCGCCCTGTCGGCGACGCCGGATCGCCTCGTCTGGGTCGAGACGTGGCGCACCGGAACCGCCACCGACTGCAACGGCGTGGTCCCGTGCTGCCCGAGCCAGGGCAAGCCACTGCAGTGGCAGGTCGTCGGGTTCGACCCGACGAGCCAGGTCCGGCAGGTGCTCGCCTCCGGGACCAACACCCGGATTGCCGTGCAGGAGGAGTGCGCCGACGTCAACCCACCGGTGCTCGCAGCCGACTCGGACCGCGTCGCCTACACGCTCGAAGCCACCACGCCGACGGCGCCATTCGGGAACGAGATCGTCGTCCGATCGCTCGCCGCAGGCTCGATCGTCCGCTCGGTGAAGACGGCGGGCTTCGTGCCCTGGCTGGGCCTCACCGGCACCGCGCTCGTCTACCGCGAGACGCTCGGTGCGCAGCTCGACGGCGGCACGGTGCAGGATGCCCGGCTGATGCTCGCGACCACGGACGACCAGGTCCCGAACCTCGTCGATGACCACGCATGGTCGGCAGCCGTCGATCAGGACGCCCTGGTGTGGGGCCGAACCGATGCGACCGACGCGTCGATCTGGTCGATGGCGATCAGCACCGGCGTTCGGATCCACGTCCCGGGCCCGGCGACGAGCGCCTTCCAGCACGAGGGCGATCCCGGATCGTGGTGGGTCAGCGTCAGCGGCTTGCATGCCGCGTGGGTCAGCTCGGGGAGCGTCAACGGCGGCGCTCAGTCGGCGATCCCGTTCCTCTGGATCGCCGGCGAATCGACGGCCCAGCTTGTCGTCTTGCCGACCGCCATCGACGGGCTCTTCGCGAGCGATGGCTGGCTCATCTGGGAGGACGACACCGGCGCGGCCATGCACGGCGTCGATGTCACGTCGCTGGGCAGCTGAGCGGCGGCGTCCGCTAGGGATCCCGGCTCGGGAGCGCCACGACGGAAAGGGCATCCAGGTCGGCCTGGCTCGTGACCCGGTGGACGGCGAGAAACCCCTCCGCTGCTAGCTCGCCTCGACGGAGCGATCGCTCGAGGTCCTCGAGCTGGGCGCGAACCGCCGGTATCGGGACGATCCGCCCGGGCCGGTTGGCGTTCCGGGCCTGAACGAGGGCGGGATCGAGGTCCAGCACGATCGCGACGGCGGGGACGCCGTGCACGACGGCGACCCGCACCACGGCGCGCCGGGCGTACGAGGTCACGTTCGTGGCGTCGATGACGGTGGTCAGGCGTTCCCGGAGCCGGCGATCGAGCTCGCGATGAAGGATCTTGAAGGCCACCTTCGTCGCACCCTGGTCGGCCTGGTCACCCGAGACCATGCGTCGGTAGGCATCGGACGAGAGGACCTGGTCAGGAGCGAACAGCCGCGCCGCGAACGTCGACTTCCCGGACCCAGCGGCTCCGACCAGCACGACCAGGCACGGATCCGGCAGCTCGATGACGCTCGAGGCCGAGGCGGACCGATCGCTCAGGGCTGGCGCCGCGCCTCCCACCCGCCGCCCTCGCGAGCGCGGACCTCGTAAGCGGGTTGGTCGTAGACCGACGGCCCGCGCATGACGTGGCCATTCGCCACCTGGAAGCGCGAGCCGTGGCACGGGCACTCGACGACCGCCGGTCCGCCCGCATCGACGAGGGATCCGTCCGAGAGTGAGCAGCCGGCGTGGGCGCAGGTGTCGTGCAGGGCCAGGATGGTGGCGTCGGTGCGAACCAGGACGAGCGAGTTGCTGCCGAGCCTGGCCTTGATCGGGCGGCCCTCCGGGATCGAGCCATCTGGCGCGGTTTCCGCGGGCTCCAGCGCGATCCACTTCGTGCTCGCTCCGCGGAACGCATGGCGATCGACCATGTTGCCCAGGAGGTAGACGACGTCACCGCCGACGTAGGCCGCCGATGAGAGCAGCAGGAAGGCGACGACCGACAGGGCGACCGCGACCGTCGAGGCCGGAGCGCCCGAGGCTCCGCCGAGCCGCAGCACGCCGTCGATGATGTACAGGACGAGGGTCACGACCATGAGCGTGGAGTGGAGCGTCGCCCGCTCGCGCGCGAGGCCGTCCGTGTCCGCGTAGTCCGCGAATCCCGCCAGCGCGGCGCCGAGCATCGCCGCGACCCCGATCGCGAGCGCCCACCCGGCAGCCGCCGGCAGGCCGACGACGTCGAACACGATGACGAGGAACAGGATTCCGATCGGCGCGTCCGTGAGGACCGCGTGGAGCGGGTGGCCGAGCCAGCGGCCGTTCAGGAGATCCCGCACGGGCGGCATCGCATGGAAGATCGCGTGGTCGATGCGGTGGACGACATCGCCGAGCGGCTTCACCCAGGGGCGCTGGGCATCCATCAGCCGCGTGAGCCATCGCGCCATGGACGAGACCTCCGATCGGATCCCTCGAGGTCGGACCTCCGCCGCCGGAGTCTAGCGCCGACAACGTCGGAATACGTCCGCTAGGCTCGCGCGGATGCCCGGTCCCGTGTCCTCCTGGCGTGCGCTGCTGGGCGCGTTCGCGATCACCTCGATGGTCGAGGGCATCGGGGTCAGCCAGGTCTTCGCCCTCCTCCCGTCGCAGCTGACCTCGATGGGCGTTCCGGACTCGGAGCGCCTTTCGTTCGTCGGCCTCTTCAGCGCCCTCGTGTTCGTCGTCGGGATGCCGCTCGTCCCGCTGTGGGGCGTCTGGGCGGACAAGTACAGCCGCAAGGCGGTCATTGCCCGGAGCGCGGTCGTCGAGGCGATCGTGTTCACAGGCATGGCGCTGGCACGCGAACCGTGGCAGGTCGCGATCGTCCTTCTGCTCATCGGCTTCCAGCTCGGAAACACGGGTGTGATGCTCGCCGGCATCCGGGACGTCGTCCCGCGGGATCGCCTCGGGACGTCGATCGCGGTCTTCGGCGCCGCGGGGCCGGTCGGGTTTGCCCTCGGCCCGGTCATCGCCGGCGTGCTCATCGACGGGGCCGGATGGTCGATCCCGGGGGTGTTCGCCTTGTCGGCCGGTCTGTCGGTCGGGACCGCGCTCCTCGTTGGGTTCGGCACGACAGAGATCCGGCCCGAGGTCATCCCCCAGGGGCGCGTGCTGACGCTCGCCTTCGGCGCAGTCCGCGGGGTGCTCCAGGACCCGGCGGTCCGACGGATCTTCGCGATCTACGGCGCGGCCTTCCTCGCAAACCAGATGTCGCGGCCGTACGTGCCGGTGCTCGTCGAGACGATCGTGGGCCGGGGCCCGGGACTGGCCTCCTCCATCGGTCTGGTCGCGGGAACGGCAGCGCTCGCGGGGGCATTGCTGTCGCCGCTCGGCGGTGCGCTCGGCGACAGGATCGGGTTCCGACCGGTCCTGCTCGGCGCGATGGCGGCCGGTGCCGTAGCCCTTGCGCTCATGCCGGTCGCGGCGGCCGCCGGCGGTGTGGCGGCGCTCGCCGTGGTGGCCGTCGTGCTGGCGCTCGCGATCGCGGCGACCGGGGCGATGATCTTCGGGCTCCTCGCCACCCAGGTCCCGCCCCAGCGCCGCTCGACGACGCTCAACCTCGTCTACCTGCCGCTGTACGCGGCGGGCATCGTGGGACCGGCCATCGGCGGCGTCGTCGTCCAGGCCGGGATCCCGGCGCCGTTCATCGTCGGCGCGATCGCGCTGGGGGTGTCTGCTCTCGTGGTCGCGTTGGCGCGGCCCGGATCGAATGCAGACCTTGGCCGGCCAGTACGAATCGCATCGATCGACCCCACCCGAGACGTGTGAGACTGCGCTCCAGCCCGCGGGTACGGGGAAACAGTTCGTGCGTCGCGGAGGGCGATTGGATGCAGCTCGAGCCCGTGAGGGGTGGTGTCCAAGCCAGAGTGCGAACTCGCTCCCTGCGTCTGCTCGCCGCGACGGTGGTCATCGTCGCGGGACTGCTCCTCGCGTGGTCTCTCAGGTCAGCGTCGGGCGGTGCTTCTGCAGGAGCACCAGGCTCGGGCTCGATCGTCGATGGCTTCCCACTCGGGGTCCGAATTGGTCCGGCTGCGGAACAGGCGGATGCGTCCCTGGCGCTTCAGGCACTCAACTCGCGGCTTGCCTCGCACGCCACCATCGTGTCGGCCATGGCCTACCAGGAGGACATCAGGCTCGTCCACCCTGACGCCCAACGGAGCGGCACGCTGACCGTCTATCTCTTCGCACTCGCCGACGGCAGCTATCACGCGGCCGGCGTCTATTGCGGAGTCGGTGGATGCGGGCCCGTGCCGGTTTACAACTAGTCTTCCCTGGGCTCGCGGCGGATCAGGCGTTCGGGAGGTCGCGCTCCGGGGGGCCGACGTACTTCGCGTCCGGGCGGATGAGCCGGTTGTTCGCCGCCTGCTCGAGGATGTGGGCGGTCCAGCCGGCGTGGCGTGCCAGCGCGAACGTCGCCGGGAAGAGGTCCGGCGTCAGGCCCACGCCCATCATGACCGGAGCCGCATAGAACTCGACGTTGGTCTTGAGCGGCCGCTCTGGATGGCGCTCGGCGAGCACCCGGAGCGCGACGTCCTCGACGGCGATGGCGAGCGCGAGCCACTCGGGCGGGTGCTCCATGGACTCGGCAACCTTCCGCAGCGCGGCGGCGCGTGGGTCGTAGGCGCGATACACCCGATGGCCGAAGCCCATGAGCCGGTCGCCTCGATCGAGGGTCTCGCGGACCCACTGCTCAGCGCGCTCGGGCGAGCCGACCATGTGGATCTGCTCGACGACGTGCGACGGGGCGCCGCCGTGGAGCGGGCCCTTGAGCGTCCCGATCGCGCCCGCGACCGCCGAGGCGATGTCGCTCTGGGTCGAGGTGATGACCCGGGCAGTGAACGTCGAGGCATTAAAGCCGTGCTCGGCGCCGCAGATGAAATAGGCATCGAGGGCTCGCGCGGTGCCGGCGTCGGGCTTCACGCCGTTGAGCTGATACAGGAAGCCGGGCACGAGATCGAGCGACTCGTCCGGCTCGATCGGCTCGAGGCCCTTCCGGATCCGTGTGAACGCGGCGAGCGCGGATGGCGAGAACGCGGTGAGCGCTCGGGCTTGTGCGGGACTGGGTGGCCACTCGAGGGTCTGGGTCGCGCCCCAGGCCGAGACGGCGGTTCGGAGGGCGTCCATTGGCTTGGCCGTCTTCGGGAGCGCGCGAAGCGTCGTGAGGACCGCCTCGGGCACCGCGGCGGTCGGCAGGTGATGGCTTCGATCCCATTCGCCGGTCCAGAGCAGGTTCGCCACTGCCGGGAACGAGCCGCGATCGACGAGATCGCCGATCCGATAGCCGCGATACAGCAGCCGGCCGCGCTCGCCGTCGACGTAGCCGAGCGCCGTCTCGCCGGCGATCACGCCCTCGAGGCCCGGCGAATACGGTCGATCGTCGACGGGCTTGGGCGCTGAGGCGGTGGCTGCTTCGGTCACGTAGCGATGGTAGTCGGGGGAGCGGCACGACGCGGTCGAGCGACCCGGCGCTGCTGGGCGATCAGGCGTCGAGGAACGCCTCGACCGCGGCGGCGAATTCCGGCACGTCGGTGTGGTGGGCAGCGTGAGCGGCGCCCTCGATCGTCGCGACCTGGACGTTCGCGAGGCGGCCGCGGAGCGCCTCGGTCGCGGCGGCGAACGGCTCGCGACTGGCGGATCCGAGGACCAGGAGGACGGGAATGGTCACCTGGCCGAGCGCCTCGGGGCCGGCGGCGGACGAGGCCTCGGCCTCGAGCTCGCGCAGGATCGTCGGCGCCGCGGCGGCCCGAATCGGCCAGACCGGGTTCGCCCGGTAGGACGCGATCCCCTCGTCGTCCATCCCGACGATCTCGCGAAAGAAGGTCTCGAGCGCCGCCTCGCCATCGCCGTGATCGAGATGCGCCTGGATCCGCCGCTCGATGCCGACCGGGCGGTAGGGAAGGCGCGGCGTCGACGGCGCGCCTTCGTAGACGACGATCCGCCGGATCCACTCCGAGTGGCGCGCCGCCCCGAGCGCGATCCGCCCGCCATAGGAATGGCCGAGCACGTCCACCGGCCGGCCGTCGAGGGTCGCCACGGTGTGCGCGACCGCCGCGAGGTCGTCGTATTCACGATCGATCGAGTAGCCCATCCCGATCGTGTCGCCCGATGCGCCCCGCCCACGCCGGTCGATCGCGACGAGATGGCGATGCTCGCCAAGGACCGGCGCGACGGCTCGGAAGGTCGTGTGGTCCGCGGTCGTGCCGTGGACGAGGATCAGCGACGGCCGGTCCGAACCCCGGCTCGCGACGCCGGCCTCGAACAACGCGATCGGGACGCCGTCCGGCGAGGCGACGAGGCGCGACGGCTCGGATCGGAAGGCCGGCGTCGGCGCGACCGCCGGGACCTCCACGCCCGCCGTGTCCTCCGCCGGGACCCCGGGCGCGAGCCCCGGCTCCTCGTTCACCGAGAGGGTTCCGGCGCCGACTCCAGGTCCGCCGCCGATGCCGCGTCGAGGATCCAGATAGCACCCGAGCGCCGCGCCAGCTGCGCCGGCCAGCTCCGGACGTCCCGCTTCCCGCCGAGGACGTCGGCGACGATGGACGCCTTGCCCTCACCGAGCACCACGGCGATCGGCAGGCGCGCCGCGGCGAGAATCGCCGGGTTCAGGCTGACGCGAGCCATGTGCGGCTCGACATGGGTCGGCGCCTCCACGGCGGAGACCCAGTGCTTCGAGTCGAACAACGGCGAGCCCGGAAAGACCGAGAGGACGTGGCCATCCGGCCCGACCCCGACCAGCACGACATCGAGGATTGGGAAGCCATCCGCGTCGTGCGCCAGCGGGGCAGCCCGGAGCGCCGATTCGTACGTCGACGCGGCCTCTCGCGCCGCCTCGTCGGTGCTCGTGCTCCGACCGAGCGCGAGATCGATCGGCATCGCGTGGATGTTCGCCTCCGGCAGGGGCACCCCGACGTGCTGCCCCGGATAGGGCGTGATCGCGTCGTCGCCGGTGCCCGATAGCCCGGAATAGGCGGTGGCTCGCAGGAGGACCTGGTCGAACGGCTGGCGGTTCGAGAGCGGGTGGTCGCGCGGGACCATCCGGTCGTCGCCCCACCAGACGTGGACGCCTTCCCACGGCACGACGTCGCGGAGGGGCGTCGCGCTCAGGCGCAAGTACAGCGGCACGGCCGCCGAGCCGCCCGTCGTCGCCCAGTCGGCTCGCCCCCGCTCGCGAACCGCGTCGGCAAGTGAGTGGGCGATCCGATCCGCCGCGGCGTCGGCCGCCGCGTCCGCATCCGCCAGGATCTCGATCGTCGGCTCGTCACCGGCGGTCGTCATGCCGCGCGTGCCCCGAGTCGATGGCCCGGCACGGGCTTGCCGACCAGCGCGGCGGCCATCGCCAGCGCCTCCGCGGTGATGGGATGGGCGCCCGCGTCCTCGATCGTCTCGGCCAGCAGGTCGGCCTCGTGGCGCCGCGGGACGAGGTAGTGCCGATCCGGCATCGGCTCGGCGTCGACCGTCGTGTCGACGGTGATCCCGTCGGCCTGGCCCGTCACGCGGACCTCCAGTGCGTGCGGTCCCCGCCCGGCCTCGATGACGACCTCCAGCGTCGTCCCGCGGAGAACCTTCGACTCGAGCGGCTGGAGGGCGATCGCGATGTGCCGCCGGCCCGACCGGACGACGCCGTGATAGCCGCCCCAGGGCGTCTCGGAGGCTTTGAGTGGCTCGACGACCGTCATCCCGAGGCGGGACGCGAGCCAGGCCAGGTGGTAGATCGGCTTGACCACGTTCGTCGATCGCGGCGCCCCATCGCCCGCCGCATAGCTCACGGTCAGGCTCCGAATCGCGCCGAGGAACGGCCGGAGCCGCGGGAGGTCGAATGACGAGGCGATCGCCTCGCGCCAGCGGGACTGGCGCAGCATCCCGAAGTCGGCGATCTCGACGGCGAACTCGCCGGGCAGGCGGGCCAGCTGAGCGAGACGATCGAGGCCGTCGCCCGACCAGCCGGCGCCATCCACGAGGACGCGGTCCGCCATGTCCAGGAGGTCCTTCGTGGCGCTGGACTCGAGGCGCGGCTCGCTCGGCCACCAGACCGTGACGGGCAGGTCGTGGACGACGAGTGGCGTGATCAACGCGGCGAGGTGCTGGCCCGACTCGCCGCCGGCGGTCAGGTAGATGAGCTCGGCGCAGGTCTCCGGCGAGTCGACGCTCGGGAGGATGCAGTGGGCCTGGACCTGGGCATCGAGCCACGCGGGACCGTCCGGGTCCGCGGGCGTGACGATGATCGTCCGGGATGGATGCCGGCCGGTGAGGCCGTGGACCACGGCCGCGGCACGCTCCCCGGTCTCGCCCCTCCCGGCCACGACGACGAGGTTCATGACGCTGCTCCGGGCGGCAACCCGGCGCTCCTCGACGGCGGGGTTGACGCCGGCGGGTCCGTCCGTCCCGTCCGTGCCGCCCGTGCCGCCCTCCGCCACGCCTGGACGGCCGGCAGCGGCAGACGGCACGCTCCCCGGAGTCGCCAGGGAGATGGAGCCCCAGATCCGCTCGAGCTCTTCCTGCACCCCGGCGATCGAGTGGGTGCGCGACGACCAGCGCATGACCGGCTCGCCGAGCCGGGTCATGCCGGGGTTCATGAGCCCGCCGACGGTGCCCGCGGAGCCGCGACCGCCATTAGCGCCGCCGCCGCGACCCGAGCCTTCCTCGACCATCGTCAGATCCGCCGCCAGCGGCGGCCCGCGCGCTCGATGAGGCGATCCGCCTCGGGCGGCCCCCAGCTGCCCGCCTCGTAGTTCGGGAAGTCGGGCGGCGGCTCGTCCAGCCAGGCATCGAGGATCGGATCGACCGCGGTCCACGCCGCCTCGACCTCGTCCGCACGGGTGAACAGCGAGGCGTCGCCGAGCATCGCGTCGAGGATGAGCGTCTCGTACGCCTCGGGGGCATCGGTCGAGAACGCCGAGCCGTACGTGAAGTCCATGTTCACGGTCCGGATGTCGAGGCCCAGCCCTGGGACCTTGGAGGCGAAGCGCAGGACGATGCCCTCGTCCGGCTGGATCCGGATCGCGAGGAGGTTCGGCTCCGGGTTCGACTGGGCGCTCTCGAAGAGCCGATGCGGGACGTCCTTGAACTGGATCGCGATCTCGGTCGCGCGCTTCGGCAGGCGCTTGCCCGTCCGGAGGTAGAACGGGACGCCGGACCAGCGCCAGTCGTCGACGTTGAGCTTCAGGGCGACGAACGTCTCGGTCTCGGACTTCGAGTCGACCTCGTGCTCCTCGCGATAGCCGGTGACCCGCTCGCCGGCGACCCAGCCCGGGCCGTACTGGCCACGCACGACGTCGGCTGCGACGGCCGTCCGATCGGGTCGTTCGATCGCCCGCAGGACCTTGACCTTCTCGTCGCGGAGGGCCTCGGCCTCGAACGTTGCCGGCGGCTCCATGGCGACGAGCGTCAGGAGCTGGAGGAGGTGGTTCTGGACGACGTCGCGCGTCGCCCCGGTCTCCTCGTAGAACGAGCCGCGCTCCTCGACGCCGAGCGACTCGGCCATCGTGATCTGCACGTGGTCGACATAGCGGCGGTTCCAGAGCGGCTCGAAGATCCCGTTCGCGAACCGGAAGACGAGGAGGTTCCGAACGGTCTCCTTCCCGAGGTAATGATCGATGCGGTAGACCTGCGACTCGCGGAAGACCTTGCCGACCTCGCGATTGAGCCGCTTCGCGGAGTCGAGGTCGCGCCCGAATGGCTTCTCGATGACGATCCGCCGCCAGCCCCCGCCGTGGACCTCGTGATCGAGGCCGCACCGACCGAGCTGACCCACGATCAGGGGGAAGTCCGATGGCCGGGTGGCGAGATAGAAGAGCCGGTTGCCGGCGGTCGCGTGGTGAGCGTCGATCGCGTCGAGGCGCTCGACGAGGCTGTCGTACATCGCCTCCGAATCGAAGTCGCCGCGGTGGTAGCTGATCCGCTCGAGGAACTGCCGCTCGACGGCCGGATCGAGCGGGACGCGTGAGTTTTCCGTGAGGCTCTTGCGGATGTCGTCCCTGAACGAGTCGTCGTCGTAGGGACGCCGGCCGATGGCCACGAGCATCCAGTCCTGCGGCAGGAGGTTCGTCCGCCACAGCTGGGCGAGCGCCGGGAAGACCTTCCGATGCGAGAGGTCACCGGTCGCGCCGAACAGGACCATGACGTGCGGGTCCGGCACGCGCTCCAGCCGGAGTCCCTTCCGGAGGGGGTTGAGGTCGGGCGCCTTCGGGGCGCGGTGCCGCTTCCCGTTATGGGTGAGGCGCTCTTCCCGGATCGACCGCCCGGTCGCCGCGGGGACGCCGGGCGATGCGGGGCGGGCGGGCGCCGGGGCAGTGGCCGGGGCGGGCCTCGCCTTCGGGGGCCGGGCCGGCTTCGGGGGAGCCTTGGTCGCCACGCGCCGCGCGGTCCTATTCGCTCTTCACTTCATGGCCACCGAATTCGTTCCGCAACGCCGCCAGGACTTTCGCCCCATACGAATCATCCTGGCGCGAGCGGAGGCGGGTCAGCAGCGAGAGGGTGATGACCGGCGCCGGGACGTCGTGGTCGATCGCCTCCTGGACGGTCCAGCGGCCCTCGCCGGAGTCGGCGACCCAGCCCTTGAGGTGCGGCAGGTCCTGGCCGTTCGTCTTGAAGGCCGCCGTGGCGAGCTCGAGAAGCCACGACCGAACGACGGAGCCGTGATTCCAGAGGTCGGAGATGGCCCCGAGATCGAGCTTGTAATCGCTCGTGTGGAGGATCTCGAAGCCCTCGGCGTAGGACTGCATCATCCCGTACTCGATCCCGTTGTGGATCATCTTCACGTAGTGGCCGGAGCCCGGCCCGCCCGTGTGGAGATAGCCGTCCTTCGGGGCGAGCGAGGTCATGACCGGCTCGAGCGGCTTCACCGCCGCATCCTCGCCGCCGACCATCAGGCAGAAGCCGTTGGCGAGGCCCCAGACCCCGCCGGAGACGCCGGCATCGACGTATTGGATGCCTTTCTCGGCGAGCATCGCGTGGCGCCGAACGTCGTCGTGGAAGTTCGTGTTGCCACCATCGATGATCGTGTCGCCGGGCTCGAGGTGCTGGAGCAGCTCCTGGATCTGGGCCTCGGTGGCGTCGCCCGCCGGGACCATGATCCAGACCGCCCGCGGCTTCGCGAGCTTTTCGACGAGCTCGGCGATCGAGAACGCGGCCTCGGCGCCCTCGCCGGCGATCTCCTTGGTCTTCTCGGACGTGCGGTTGTAGGCCACGATCTCGTGGTTGTCGCGGAGCAGCCGCCGGACCATGCCGGCTCCCATCCGTCCGAGGCCGATGAAGCCGATCCGCATGTGAGGCGCCTCCGAATTCGTGGGGGTCGTGGGGTCCAGGTCAGGCAGTCGAGGTCAGGCGAGCGCGCGCTCCAGCGCGGCGCCGAGGGTTGCGAGGCCGGCATCGAGATCGTTGCCGAGATCGACGTGGATGACCGGCCGATCGTGGGCCTTGAGGGCCTCGCGATCGCCATGGGCCTGGGCGTCGATGAGCTGGCCGAACGTGTACGGCCAGTCGGGGATCGGGCGGTCCTCGGGATGGCCGGATGTGAGCTGCAGGAAGACCCCCGTTGCCGGGCCGCCCTTGTGGAGCTGGCCGGTCGAGTGGAGGAAGCGCGGGCCGTAGCCGGCGGTCGTCGCGCAGCCGGTTTTCGCGAGCGTCCGTCGCTGGCCGTCGATCGCCGCGTCGCGCGTTTCGCCGGGCGCGATGAAGGCCTGGATGGCGATGTAGGTCGGGGGCTTCAGGGCCTTGAACGCCGCGCGGAGTCCGCCGACGAGCGCGTCCGACGCAGCGCTCGCATCGAGGGCTGCCGGGTCCGTCGTCGTGATCGCGCCGCCGCGGCTCGCCTCGGCGAGGACCTTGCGCGTGAACTCCTTCGCCTCCTCGACGTTCGGCTGGTCGAACGGATCGATCCCCAGGACCGCGCCGGCGATGGCCGTCGCGACCTCCCAGCGCATCGCCTCGGCGGCGAGGTCGATGGGGTCTTCGATCTCGATGTCGATGACCGGGTGGCCGAGATCCGCGAGCTGGTCCGCGAGCGCGGCACGCCCGCCGTCCTCCGAGCCCTGGAGGATGAGCCGGACGAAGACTCGATCCGGGCCATACCGCTTCGCGTCGAGCAGCGGCTCGCGATCCACCGGGACGATGCCCGTGCCGTGCTTGCCCGTGGATTCGGCGAGCAGCTGCTCCAGCCACGCGCCAAAGCTGTCGATCCCGGCGTCGGGCAGCAGCGTCAGCTTGTCGCGGCCGACGCGCGCCAGCTCGCCGATCGCGACGCCGAGGTGGACTCCGGGATTCTCTTCCGGCTCGGGCTCGCGGCAGCGCGCGAGCATCGCCTGCGCGGACGCAAGCAACGCATCGAGGTCCAGCCCGATGAGCGACGCCGGCACGAGGCCAACGTATGTCAGGGCCGAGTACCGGCCGCCGACCGTCGCGAGGTTCAGGAACTGCTCGCGGAGGTCGTCGTGGTGGGGGATTGCCTCGAAGCTCTTGCCGGGATCCGTGATCGCGACGAAGAACTCGCCGGGGCGCTGGTCGGAGCCGCGCGCCTCGAGGGCCTCCTCGACGGCGGCCCACCGATCGGCCTGGAACACGAGCGGCTCGGTCGTCGTGCCGGACTTGCTCGCGATGATCCAGAGGGTCTGGAGGGGATCGAGGTCGTCGACCGTGGCGGCCACCGCGGCGGGATCAGTCGAGTCGAGGATCCGGAGGTCGAGGTAGCCCTCGACCGTGCCGAACGTCCGGTGGAGGAGATCCGGCGCGAGGCTTGAGCCGCCCATGCCCATGACGACCGCTGTCGTGAACCCGGCCGAGCGGATGCCGTCGCCGAAGCCCTCGAGGGCCGGGATCTCGAGGGCGAAATGATCAGGAGCGTCGAGCCAGCCGAGCCGATCGGCCATGGTCGCCTGGACGTCCGGATCCCCGGACCAGAGCGTCGTGTCGCGGTCGAAGAGCCGCTCGGGCCAGGCGTTCTCGCGGGCCCGCTCGAGCGCGACGTCGACGAGGGCCGCCTCCGCCTTCGCGAGACGCAGACGGACGCCGCTGCTCACCTCGGAGCGCCCGTGCCGGAGCCCGTGCCAGCGGCGAGAGGAGCGCCAGCCGCGAGGCCGCGCGCCTCGATCGCGAGGACCTTGTCGAGCCGCCGGACGTGACGGGGCTCGCCCGAGAAGCTGGCACCGAGGAATGCCAGCGCGCATTCGACCGCCGGCTCCGGCCCGATGACCCGCGAGCCCAGGGTCAGCACGTTCATGTCGTCGTGCTCAACGCCCTGGTGGGCGGAATACGTGTCATGGCACACGGCAGCCCGAACGCCGACGATCTTGTTCGCCGCGACGCTCGCCCCGACGCCCGAGCCGCAGATCAGGATGCCGCGATCCGCGGACCCAGCGACGATCGCGTTCCCGAGGCGCTCCGCGAAGTCGGGATAGTCGTCGAGGGGGTCCGAGCCGTCGCCACCGAGATCGATGAGCTCGTGGCCGAGCCCGGCCGCGCCGATCCGCTGGATGAGCTCGGCCTTCATGGCCGCCCCGGCGTGATCAGCTGCGAATCCGACCCGCATCCTTCCGACGGCCTAGCTGTGGCCCGGGTCCGAACCGGAGGTCCGGCCGACGCCGGCCTCGCCCGGCCCGATCGATGGGTGATCGCCACCGCCGTGCGTGGCTCCGGGATCCCCGGAGTGGCCTGGATCCAGCGTCGGGATGACGCCGTGGAGCCCGTCGCGGACCACGCGCCGTGCCAGCTCCGTGATCCGGTCGGGGGTGAACCCGAGATGCTCGAAGATCGTGCCGGCGGGCGCGGACGCCCCGAAGTGATCGATCCCGACGATCGCGCCCTCGTCGCCGACCCAGCGCTCCCAACCGAACGATGCGCCCGCCTCGATGCTCAGGCGGCGCTTGACCGCCGGCGGCAGGACCTCGTTGCGGTATGCCTCGGGCTGCTGCTCGAACGCTTCCCAGCACGGCAGCGAGACGACGCGCGCGGGAATGCCGTCCTCCTCGACCGCCTCCGCGGCGGCCATCGCCAGCTGGAGCTCGGAACCCGTGGCGATGAGGATGAGGGCCGGGGCGCCGCCGTTCGCCTCGTTCGAGGCCTTCCGTAGGACGTACCCGCCGCGCCGCACGCCCTCGCCGGCCAATTCGGCCGTGCCCGCGAGCGTCGGCAGCTTCTGGCGGGTCAGTGACAGGGCCGTCGGCCCGTCCTTCCGCTCCACCGCGAGCCCCCACGCAGCTGATGCTTCGTTCGCGTCGCCCGGCCGGACGAACCACAGGTGCGGCATCGCGCGCAGGGCCGCGTACTGCTCGATCGGCTGATGCGTCGGGCCGTCCTCACCGAGCCCTATGGAGTCGTGCGTCCAGACGTAGATGACGTGGAGCCGCGACAGGGCCGCGAGTCGCACCGACCCGCGCATGTAGTCGCTGAAGTTCAGGAACGTCCCGACGTACGGGATGAACCCCCCGTGGTAGGCGAGACCGTTGCCGATGCCGCCCATCGCGTGCTCTCGGACCCCGAACCGCAGGTTCCGGCCCGGCTCGCCCGGCTCGAAGTCACCCGCGCCATTGATGTCCGTCAGGTTCGACTCGGACAGGTCCGCCGCGCCGCCGAACAGCTCTGGGACCGGCTCCGCCAATGCCTGGATCGCGGCCTGGCTCGCCTGCCGCGTGGCGAGCTCCTCGCCGACGGCGTAGGTCTTGAGCCCATCCAGCGCGCCGCCCCGAAGCCGTCCGGCGAGCCGCCGCTGGAGCTCCGCGGCCTCGGCCGGGAACGCCTCGCGATACCGCCCGAACGCGGCGTCGAACTCGCGGACCAGGTCCTCGCCCCGCGTCGCGAACTCAGCCATCGCGTCGCGGACCTCGTCCGGCACGAGGAAGTGGGCGTCGGGATCCCAGCCGTACGCCTCCTTCGTGAGCCGGACCTCATCCTCGCCGAGCGGCGACCCGTGCGCCTTCGATGTGTCCTGCTTGTGGGGGCTGCCGAAGCCGATGTGGGTCCGGACGGCGATGAGCGACGGCTTGCCATCGGCGATGGCCGCCTCGATCGCCGCATCGATCGCCTCGAGGTCGTTCCCATCGTCCACCAGCGCCGTTCCCCAGCCGTAGGCGTCGAAGCGCTCGAGGACGTTCTCGGACCAGGCCCACGAGGTCGGGCCGTCGAGCTGGATGTGGTTGTCGTCCCAGAGGACGGTCAGCTTCTCGAGCTTCAGGTGGCCGGCGAGGCTTGCCGCCTCGGCACTGACGCCTTCCTGGAGGTCGCCGTCGGAGGCGAGGACGAACGTCCGATGGTCGATGATCTCGTGGCCCGGCCGGTTGAGCTCGGCGCCGAGCCGCCGTTCGGCGATCGCCATGCCGACGGCATTGGCGAATCCCTGGCCGAGCGGGCCGGTCGTCGCCTCGACACCCGCCGTGAGGCGGTACTCGGGATGGCCCGGCGTTCGGGAGTCCCACTGCCGGAACTGCTCGATCTCGGACAGCGGCAGGTCGTAGTCCGTCAGGTGGAGCAGCGAGTAGAGGAGCATCGAGGCGTGACCCGCCGAGAGGACGAACCGGTCGCGGTTCGGCCAGTCGGGATGGTGCGGGGCGAATCGCAGGTGCCGGGTCCAGAGGGTGAAGGCCATCGGGGCGGCGCCCATCGGTGCGCCGGGGTGCCCGGAATTGGCGTTCTGGACCGCGTCCATCGAGAGCGTCCGGATCGTCGTGATCGCGAGACGCTCGATCTCAGGGCTCATCGCGCGCTTGGGACGCGCCGCTACCGCCACGGACAGATCGTACTGCCGGCGTTGCACGGACGCGCCCACAGGGAGCCGCCGTCGCTACCATCCGTCTCGTGACAGGGGCGTCGCGAGCTGGCGGCACCGGCGCGAGCGGCGTCGCCGCGAGCGGGGCTGGCGTCGCGATCGGAGGCGGTCGATCGGCGAAGCCCCGCGTGCTGGTCGTCGGGGACCTCATGCTCGACGTCGTCCTCGTGGCGGCGCGCTCGGTCGAGTCCGGGACCGACGTCCCGGGTCGAGTCGAGATCCGCCAGGGTGGCTCGGCGGCCAACACCGCGAAGTGGCTGGGGCGCCTCGGGGTCGCCGTGCAGCTCGTCTGCTCGATCGGCCGCGACGGCGCCGGGCGGTCGCTCGTCACCCAGCTCGAGCGCGACGGCGTCATGGTCCACGCCCGCCGGATCGCCGGGTCGCGGACGGGCCGGATCGGCGTCCTGGTGGCGCCGGGGGGTGAGCGGTCCTTCATCGCCGATCGGCGCGCCGCCGACCTGCTCGCGCCCGACGATCTCCGCGAGGAGTGGTTCGAGCGGCTCAGCCTCCTCCACGTGCCGATCTACTCGCTCCTCGGCGAGCCGCTCGGGCGCGCCGGCCGCCGCGCCATCCAGCTCGCTCGCGCCCATGGCGCGCTCGTGTCGCTCGACCTGGCTTCGATCGGTCCGATGCTCGCCGGCGGCAGGCGGTCCGCTCGCCAGCTCGTGGCCGACGTCCATGCCGATGTCCTGTTCGCCACCGAGGCGGAGGCCCAGGCACTCCTCGGCCGCTACGCCGCGGATGGGCTCCTCGAGTTCGCCGAGGTCGTGGTCGTGAAGCGCGGTGACCGCGGGGCGAGGGTGGTGGCGCGCCGCCCGTCGCCGGCCGCGAGCGTCGGCGCGGAAATCGAGCCCGAACCGATGCCGCCGATCGCGTTCGATGTCGCAACCCCGACGGTCCTCGCGACCGACACGACCGGCGCCGGCGATGCCTTCGACGCGGGCTTCATCGCCGGCTGGCTCGCCGCCCGCGCCGCGGGTCGGCCGCTTGCCGATGGCCTCCACCGGGCGACGCTGAGCGGCCACCGTGCGGCGGCTCGCCACCTCGCGGGACCGCGCGTCGAGCTGCCGGCGGGATGAGCGGTCCGCCCCCGAACGGCTCCCTCCGGGAGCGGCTCGTCGTGGCCGAGGAGGTCGCGGAGGCGCTCGCGGCCGGACGGCCGGTCGTCGCCCTCGAGTCGACGCTGATCACCCATGGCCTGCCGCATCCCCAGAACCTCGAGGTGGCGCGGGCTGCCGAGGCCGCCGTTCGGTCCGAGGGCGGCGTGCCTGCGACGGTTGCCATCGAAGGGGGCCGACTCCGGGTGGGCCTGACCGACGCCGAGCTCGAGAACCTCGCGGCGCAGCCGGCTGCTTCGCTTATGAAGGCCTCGCGCCCGAGCCTCGCGGCCGCGCTTGCCGCTCACGGTTGGGCCGGCACGACCGTCTCGGCGACGATGCTCGCTGCCCACGCGGCGGGCATCTCGGTCTTCGCCACCGGCGGGATCGGCGGCGTCCATCGTGGTTCGCCGTTCGACGTCTCCTCCGACCTCGACGAGCTCGCTCGGACCCCGGTCGTCGTCGTCTGCGCCGGTCCGAAGTCGATCCTCGATGTCGCGGCCACCCTCGAGGTCCTCGAAACCCATGGCGTGCCGGTCGTCAGCCTCGGCCAGCCCAACATCGCCGGGTTCTTCGCCCAGGACTCCGGCCTCGCGGCGCCGATCGTCGCTCGTGATGAAGTCGAGCTTGCGAGCCTCGTGGCGACCCATCTCGGGCTCGGCCTCGGCGGCGGGATGCTGATCACTGTCCCGGTCCCTGCGGACGAGGCCCTGTCGCCCGCCGTTGCTGAGGCAGCCGCGACGACCGCCGACGAGGAGGCCGGCCACGCCGGGATCCATGGCCATGCGCTGACGCCGTGGATCCTCGCCCGCATCGCGGACCTCACGAACGGCGCCTCCGTGCGCGCTAACCGATCCCTCATCACGAACAACGCCGCTGTCGCAGCGCGTCTCGCCTCAGCTCTCGTGACGTCACGCTGAACGAACGTGAACGCTGAATTCGCGAACCTCGTCGCGTCATTGCCGCGGCGAGTCCTCGCGAATCCGGTCGCGCTCGCGACCGCTGCTCCGCGGCTCGGCATCGACTGGCGAGACGAGAGTTCAGCGCACTGAGCGTCCGATTGCCTGACCATGGGCCGGTGCAAGCACCGAAACGCGGCCCACGCCGCAGGTATGGGCTCGTCGTGAGCCTCGTGACCCTCGTGGTCCTGGTCGCGCTTGCGGCGCGACCGGGTATCGGTCTACCCGCGGGCCACGCCTCCCTCGCCGCTGCGGCGTCGGCGTCTCCGAGCGGCTCCGAGATCGGGCCGCCGCCGGCGCCTTCTGAGCTCACGGCGGCCTTGCCGATCCCGTCCGTATCGCCGACCCCCAGCGCGACGCCATATCCGCCGCTCGCCGCGGGCATCGTGCCGATGCTCTACCTCCACCGCGTCGAGGCCGTGCCGCCCGAATGGGGAAGCTGGTCCCTGCCGCACCAGCGCCGATTCCTTGCCTACGACGTCCTGCCGGACAATTTCGCGGCCGACCTGGACTGGCTCGTCGCGAATGGCTACACGACGATCCTGCCCCGGGATCTCGCCGCGCACTGGGACAATGGGACACCGCTCCCGCTGCGGCCGGTGATCATCAGCCTCGATGACGGGTTCCCCTCCTGGATCAAGACTGTCTTGCCGATGCTCCAATCCCGTCACATGGTTGCCGAGTTCTACTTGACGCTCGACGCGATCAGCAGCTTCTCGGTGACCTGGAATCAGATGCGCCGGCTCGCGGCAGCCGGGATGGGCATCGGAGCGCACGATGTGCACCATGTCGAGCTCGCGCAGCGCGGACCGGGCTTGCCGCCCGCGTCCGCCGCGGAGATGTGGTTCGAGGTCAACCAGGCGCGGCTCACCATCGGCCGGCAGCTGGGCCGCCTGCCCGACTCGATGGCCTATGTCGGCGGGGGCTACAACGCCCAGCTCGTGGCGCTCGTGAAGCGGGCCGGGTACACGACGGCTCGTTCGGTCGAGGGCGGCGTCTCGCAGGACCGGGCCGACCGGTACGTCCTTCGAGTCGTCGCCCTGAGCGCGTGCGACGACGTCTCCAACGTGGTCACGGAGCCGCTCACGCCGGGGCTCCCGGTCTTCGCGGCCAGGATGTCCGGCGCGCACGTTCCGTCGCCGATATGCCACGGTCTGGGACGACCACCCCCGAGCAACCTTCGCGAGAGCTGAGCAGTCCGGCCGTCTGTTCTGGCGGCACAACCGGCGCGCGTTCATGAGCCGGTTGTCGCCGAACTTCCCGTACCGCTAGCGATGTCGGCCCTCGACAATGACCCTGTCTTCGAGCTCGTGCCGGCTAAAACAGCAGGTCCTCGGTTCAAATCCGAGTGTCGGCTCCACCACTTCCCGCACGAACTGAACGAACGTTCGCGTGTTGGTGCGCTGTCCGCAGCCGGTTGACCCCTGATGTGACCCCTGAACGGGACGGTGGTCAGAGCACGGCGGCCAGAAGGGCAGACCGCTCGTTATGTCTGGCACAGGCCGGTCGTCGGGACAGCCCGCCCCCGCTACAGCAACACCATATCGGGATGTTGCCAACGAGGGGCGAACGGGCCGGGCCCGGAATCTCCGTCAAGGGTGCCGCCGTCAGATCTGGTCGGCGACCCGGCTCGGAGGTCAGCCGTCGATGCCGCGCAAGCCAAGGATGCTGGTGGACGAGGCAGTCGTGCGGGCTTGGGTGGAACGGACGTGCGCTGAGCAAGGGGTGCCGATGAGAGTCACCGATTTCCGGATCATCGCGCGGGTCGTTGCCATCCTCCGCTTGTCGCAAGACGAAGCACGCCGCCGCGCGACGCAGGCGCAAGATTGGGGCCGACGTGCCGAAAGACGAGCACGTGACATCACAGTGAGCGACCATGAGTGACGACCCAGGCCGCCGCGACGTGCTCGGCGACTTCGATGAACCTGGATCCGCGAGTAGCGCGTCCGAGGTCCCCGTGGCACCACCGAAGTTACTCGCCGGCAGGTCAGCGATCGGCTGGGCGAGGGTCATGGTCGCCGGCGGGCTCTTGGCCATCGTCGCAGTATTGCCGGCTCCGTTCATTTCGGCGATCGCCGATCAGGGGGCACGCGACTTCTGGCTCGGTGTCAGTTTCGGGTCCGGGATCCTCCTCGCCGGTCTCGCGACAGTTGTGGCCACCTGGAACTACGTGCGGCGACGCGGCGACGAGCTGCGAGCCGGCTACACGACATTGCGGAGGGGATTCGAGTTGTATTGGCAACTGGACCCAAAGACGGGAGCCGTCGTCCGACCGCCGACCCGGGGCGCGCCTCTACCACATGACATTCGCGAACGCTGAGCGACCCTGAGTTCACGTAACTTCACGATCATGGAACCTAAGAACCTTTGGGAACAGACTCACCGGGTCGCCCCAGATCGCCCGCACCGTCGTTCGATCGCCCGCGCGATCGGCGTCTACGTCCTGGCCTGCATCGGACTCGTCCTCGCGAGCGTCAGCGTTGGGACCGCGGAGGAACAGGGCCTCGGGATGGGCCTGGTCGCCGCAGGCATGTTCGCGTCCTACGGTTGGTTTGTCGTTCCGGTGCTCCTCGTCATCGGCCTCCCGCCGATGGCCGTCGTGGCGCTGGTCGTGGCGAACTCACGGCCCCGCTCCCGCATCGCGCTCGGCGCGGTTGGGGGCGGGATCTGGCTCGGATACTTCGCCCTGCTCCAGATCGTGGCCCGCGACGTCGTGATGTTGGCGGCTCTCGCCCCGACGACGGTTCTCGGCGGGCTCCTCGACTTTCTGGCTGGGGCGGCCTTCGCTGCATTCAGCGCACCCTGGTGGCGAGCATCCGCTCCACCGAGCACGTGACATTGCGCAACGCTGAGCGAGTTGCGTAACGTGACATCACGGGTGTCGATCGCGCCCACCGGCCGAAGCCGAGCCACGCTTGTCGTGCTCAGTGAGTCTCTCGGACCGGCCGAGCTGGTCGCAGCCCTGGGCCCAGGCGACAGGGTCTGGGCTCAGGGGGACGCGACTCGTCCGCGATCCCGGTCCCGCCAGAAGTTCAATGGCTGGAGCATCGAGTCGACGATCGATCGCAGTCAGCCACCACAGGCGCACGTGGCCAACATCCTGCCGAGACTAGAGCGTGTGGCCTCCCAGATACAGACGCTGCAGTCCGGCGGTTCGGTGAGCAGCGTCCGTCTGTGGCTCCATCTCGATAAGCCGGACATCGGCCTTGCGCTCGACCAGGACAGGCTCAGGTCGATCGCGCGTGTCGCCTCGCTTGAAGTCGACATCTACGGTTGAGCACGTGACATTCGCGCACGCTGAGCGACAGGCCAGACTCCCCACATGACCGTCAAACGGGTGCGGCCCTGCGCGTGCTGCGGCTACCTCACCGTGACCGAGGAGTACGACATCTGCTCGGTCTGTGGATGGGAGGCAGACGACGTCCAAGAGGCGGATCCGACCTTCTGGGGCGGAGCCAACGTCCCGAGCCTCAACGATGCACGCGCCAACTACGAGAAGCTGGGCGCGTCGGACTCAACAAGGGTCGCCCGGGTGCGAGCGCCGCTGCCGCACGACATCCCGCGTGACATTCAGGAACCCTGAGTGAGCGAGGGGGGTCAGCAATGATGCGGTGGTCAGCGCGACTCGTGGCGCTTGGGCTCGTTCTTCTCGCAGCTCAGGTCGCGTTCAGCGATGGCGCGCAGCCGAACATCGTCTCGCTGCCGATCGGGATGTGGCCGCTGGCTCTCGGGTCGCCGGCCCTCATCGGCGGGCTGCTCGTCGGGCTGCTCGGCGGCACGGCGCGCTATCGGCTGGCGGCGCTCGCCGCCTTGCTCGGGACGTTCTTCGCTGGCTTCGGGCTCCTGTTTCTTACGACCTCCGGGAGCTCCACGATCAACGACATCGCCTTGATGCTCGCGGTCGTGTCGTGGGCGGGTGCGATCGCGATTGGCATCAGCGCTCTGCGCCGTGCGCCAAGTCAATAGGGTGCCCGCGTGGCGAGCGGCGTTCCCAGAGTGCCCTACGGCATGTGACATTCGCGAACACTGAGCGACCGATCCAGCCGTCACTCCGGGTCTGCCAGCCGCGTCGGAGAGCGGGAGGCACGCCAATGATCCGTCTCGCGAGCGTCCTGCTCCTGTCGCTCGTCATGGCGGCGGGGTGCACGGTCGCAACCAGCCCTGGCTCACCACCCGCCTCGCCGTCCGCCGAACCTGGCGCGACGTCGACGGCCACATCCTCGTTCGAGGGCTCCCAGGGTCCGGCCGAAACGCCGTCCGCGGCGGACATCAGCGGTGCAATCGCGGTCGTCGACGGCTACACCCAGCAGCTCGTGCTGGGCAACTGGGCCGCAGCTTTCGCGGCCCTGGCTCCGAGCTCACAGGCCCACTGGGGCTCGCTGGCCGCCTTCACCAGCGAGCGGTCCGCGTTCTTCAAGAGCGTGGCCGGGCGGTACCACGTTCTGGTGCCATCGCCGGACGCCGAGGGTTCGATTAGCAATTGGCTGGCCCTGACCTACGGCGACCCGATCGATCTCAGCCACGCCGTGCTCGTCGAGGTCGACTATCCCGCGCTGGCCGGGAACAACGCGGGCTTCAACCTGTACATCGTCGCCCGGACCCTCGCCGGATCCGTGATCTACGACGTTCGATGACGGGGTCGCCCTCACGTGACATTGGCGCACGCTGAGCGACGGAGATTGGCAGTCACGCCGCGCATACTCGGAAGATGATGCGAGCCGGTCGTTGGTGGTCCGTCTTTGCTGTCGCCGCGCTGATCGCGGCCTGCGGGACGACGTCCACGCAGCCACCGACGTTCGCTCTTCCGGCTGTGCCAGGCGTCTCCGCGACCGGGCCGATGATGTGTCGCGGCGTCGGTGGAGGCACCATGACGATCCGAGGCGACGCGAGCGATCCGCGCATCGTCTGGGAGGTCGGACCGAGTGGCGGGCGCCAGGACGTGGCTTGGCCGGAGGGCTGTACGGCTCGCTTCACACCGAAACTCGAAGTGATCGACCCGAGCGGCCGGGTCATCCTCCGCGATGGCGACCAGCTGACGGGTGGCGGCTGTATCGCAGGCCCGCCCGACAGTCCGTCGAGCATCCTTCTAATCCGGCCGTAATGAACGGCTTGGCCTGCCACGTCGAGTGACAGTGCCGAACACTGAGCGAGCCAGGCGCGACGTACGCTAGGTCCAGAGTGCCGTACAACATCGACCTCGACTCCATCCTGGAGGAGGTCATCGCGATCCTTCGCGCCCATGGTTTCATGGACAAGGCGGCGTGGCTCGACGAGCGACGATCCGACCTCCGCAGTGCACCGGACACCGAGCGGGCGGAGGTTCTTCGCTCGATCCATGCGGTCATTCCGGGCATGGGCGGTCTCGTCGACATTCCTTTGTCCGACCACGTAGCGCGGGCACGCCTCGGTGTCTTGGCCGACCGTCTGTACGAGTTGACTCGGTAGCGCCGAGGGTGGCGCAGATGACATTCGCGCACGTCGAGCGAGGATCGAGTGGAGCCTGTGGAGCTCCAGGGTGTGGATGAGAAGAAGCCCCGCAGGGCTCTGGGCTGTCTGTGGATTCTCGGCGTCGCGATCGTCGTAACCGCCCTGTACGTCGGTCACTGGTACCTGTTCCCCGGCTCCGCCAGCATGCTGGCCTACTGGGTCAGGGACTCGCGCACCCTTGGCGTCTTCGCATACGCCGGGCCGGCAAATTCCTGCTGGATCGATCGGACGGTCGAGACGTCGATCCAGGTCCAGGTCTTCGCTGCCTGTCGCGGCCCGATCATCCAGGGCCCGACGACGGCGAACCTCGTGGCCTACGAACTCGCCGTCTCACTCGCAAGCCCCCTCGGCAACCGGGATGTCATCGACGGCCTGGAGCAGCGGGCGATGTTCTGTCCGAACCCACGCTGTCAATGACCGTGGGCTCCGAGGGTCACGTGACATTCGTGAACGCTGACCGATGCTCAAGCGGTGACGCTCGGCTATTGACCCAGGCGTCCTCGACCGAGTACTTATGCAGTGACTCGCTCGCCTCGACGTTGGACGATCCTGGCCGTCGTGCTAGCAGTCGGCGCCTGCGGCGGCAGGTCATTGCTTCCGACGGCGGGTCCGCCGAGCGCCATGCCGTGGCCGTCGCCCGCCGACCTCGGAACGATCCAGGGCCTGATCAACAGCCGGGCGGGCGAACAGCTCACGATGCTCGGACCGGGCAAGGGCAAGGTCAACGTCGGGCTGCGCGCGGGCGCCGTGGATCTCGCGAGGCAGATCGTCGATGCCTATGGCGCCGCCGTCGACGTGACGGTCGGGCTCTTCAGCTACCCCGGCGGAGTCCTGGTGAACAACGCCTGCGCGATCCCTTGGACCCTCGCCGACCACCCCGGGCTGCGCGCCACGGTTGAGATGGCGAGTAGCAGGATTGTCAGCGGTACGACCTTCGATCCGACGGTCCGGATCGCGGATGTCGGCACCGGCACGCTGACGCTCCAGACGAGCAGCAGCCTGCAGGTCTACCTGTTCCTGCCAGGCGGTGCCAAGCCGGTCGGGGCGTTCGAGCTTACGGTCGCCGGCGGGGGCCGAAGCGTGTATGTCGAGCCGGGCAAGTCGATCACGCTACCCGGGTACGGCGGGACCGCCTCCTGTGACCTGTCGCTCGGCTACGCCCTCCGGCCCGGCCGATATCAGGCCCGGGCGCTCGTCGACTTCGCGCCGGGCCCCGAAGGCGGGAACGGGCCCCTCGTCTTCTGGGGCGACCCGTTCGATGTCGAAGTGGTCCCGCCAACCTCCTGAGGTCGCGGGACCGCGAGGGCCGTCCTCTCAGGCGGTCGGCGGCTCGCCTGAGTCGGGCGACGTCTCGGCGGAACCTTCCCCCTGATGGGCCTTCGTGTGCCAGGCGTCGAGGACCGCCTCGATCTTGGGCGGGAGGCGGAACCCGGGCTCGCCGTCGGTCCCGACTGAGCCGGCCCAGCGGCGGTGGCCGTGACGGCCCATCGCCTCGGACCCGGCCCAGCCGTGGGCCATGCGATGGCGGCGCATCGCCTTGGCGGTCATCACGGCCGCCGGAATGAGCAGGAATGGCCAGACGCCGTGGCCGCCGCGTTGCTTGTCGTGCATCGATGTGCTCCTTCGAAATGCGGCTCATGCCGCTGGGATCGAAGGTGGCGCCGTCATGTGCGGATGGTGTGAACGGGATCCGGAGATCGTGAGATCGAGGGACGGGGCACTTTTCGTCGGAGCCGTTGGGCCGTAGACTACGGGTCCCCCAAGCCTGCCCGACGTCCCGGGGTGCCCATGTCCGTGCTGACTCCTGACCCGCGCCCCGACGCGGCCGCTGCGACCGCAACCGAGCCTGCCGCAGCCACAACCGCGTCACCCGTCGCCGCTTCGTTCTCGGCCCCGGCCGGCACGCCGCCGGCTATCCAGGTCGAGTCGGTTCGACGCGTCTACAAGGCGAAGTCCGGGCCCGTCACGGCCCTCGATGGCGTCGATCTCCAGGTCGAAGCCGGGGAGCTCTTCGGCCTCCTCGGCCCGAACGGCGCGGGCAAGACGACGCTGATCAAGATCCTCACGACCCTGCTGGCACCGACGTCCGGGACCGCGAAGGTCTTCGGTTTCGATGTCGAGCACGAGACGAAGCGCATCCGCCGGATCATGAACATGGTCGCCGGCGGTGAGCAGTCGGGCTACGGCATCCTGACCGTGCGCGAGCAGCTCTGGATGTTCAGCCAGTTCTACGGCATGTCCAGCAGCGATGGCTGGAACCGCAGCGACGCCCTCCTGGAGCGGGTCGGACTCGGCGACAAGCGCATGCAGCGGGTCAGCACCCTGTCGACCGGCGAGCGCCAGAAGATGAACCTCGCGCGCGGGCTCATGAACGATCCCTGGATCCTGTTCCTCGACGAGCCGACGCTCGGCCTCGACGTCGAGGCGGCCCGCTCCCTGCGCGAGCTCATGGTCGAGTGGCGGGCCGCGGTCCCCGGTCGGACGATCCTCCTGACGACACACTACATGGCCGAGGCCGATGAGCTGTGCGATCGGATCGCGATCGTCCACAAGGGCCGGATCCTGGCCATCGGCACGTCGGCGGAACTGAAGCGCCGCGTCCAGCGCGAGTCGATCTTCCGGGTGGAGCTGGATCGCCTCGATGGTGGCGTGGCGGCGCTCGCCCACGTGCCCGGCGTCGTCAAGGCGAGCACCGGAGTCATGAGCGACAGCCAGGCCGATCGACAGGCCGTCGCGATCAACCTCGTGCTGGAGGACGACGCCGCCCTCGGCGCGGTCGTCGGGGCGCTCGGGTCGCGGGGCTCGCGGATCCTCGGACTCCAGAAGTCGGAGCCGACGCTCGAGGACGTCTTCGTCGAGCTCGTGGGTCGGGGCTTCGAGGACGAGGACCAGCCGGACGAGCACGTCGACGATCCGGAGGCAGCGACGTGAGCGCCGTCGGGCGCCCGGCGGCCGGCGCAGCACAGGGGACGGCCGGCGGGCCTCCGGCGAAGCTCGATCTCATCGGTCGGGCCGGCGCCGGGCCTCGCCAGGACTCGGCGTGGAGCGCGCGCCAGATCCTCGTCACGAACCTCCGGGCGATCCGCGGTCGGGCCTACCCGCGCTGGCGCGGCCTGTTCCGCGAGAAGTCGTGGGTGGCCTTCGAGATCCTCCTGCCGTTCCTCTCGACCTCGGCCTTCGTCTTCGTCTACCGCTCGCTCCACGCGCCGGAGGCGTACGTCGGCTTCGTCGTCCTGGGCGGCGTCATGAGCGCGTTCTGGATCAACGTGATCTGGATGATGGCCAACCAACTCTGGTGGGAGAAGAGCCAGGGCAACCTCGAGCTCTACTTCGCCGCCCCGATGAACTTCATGTCGATCCTCTTCGGCATGGCCCTCGGCGGCATGTTCATGAGCTCCAGCCGGGCCCTCTCGATCCTCATCATCGCGACGGTCGTCTTCGGGGTGAGCTTCAGCATCAGCAGCTGGCTGCTCGTGATCCTCGTGTTCGCGGCGACGCTCGCGGCGCTGTACGGCGTCGGGATGGTCCTCGCGAGCCTGTTCCTGGTCTGGGGTCGCGAGGCCTGGCACCTTGGCCAGATGCTCACCGAGCCCGTGTACTTCGTGGCCGGCCTGAACTTCCCGGTAGCCCGGCTCGGGCTCATCGGGGCGCTCTCGGTCGGGCTCATCCCGCTCGCGACCGGCCTCGACGCGATGCGCCAGCTCGTGTTCGCCGGCGCGCCCTTCCCGATCGGCACGCCCGCGCCGGAGATCGAACTCGTGATCCTCGTCGCCATGGCCGTTGGCTCGACCGCCCTGGCCCGCTGGATGCTCGCGGTCATGGAGCGGCGCGCCCGGCGCGACGGGCGCCTGACGATCCGATGGCAGTGAGCGGCTCGGTGTCGGCCGCCTCGGTGAGCGCCTCCTCGCCGGTGTCCGTGACCGCCTCGACCCGTCCGATCGGGCAGCCGATCGGCTCGCCCGGCGAGGGCGGCTCGCGGGTCGGCGGCATCGCCCGGTCCTTCGTGACGGCGGCCCGGATCGGCTGGCGGATGGAGGCCAACTGGACCGACCCGCTGCTGTTCTTCATCTACTCGGTCGCGAAGCCCGTCAGCGCCGCCCTGATCCTCGTCGTGATGCTGAGTATCGTCGCCGGGCCGGCCGCGGCGAACCTTCGACCGTTCGTGGTCGTCGGCACGGCGTTCTGGTCGCTCGTCACGAGCGGCATCTCGGGCCTCGCCTGGTCGATCCTCGACGACCGCGAGCGCTACCGGATGCTCAAGTACATCTACGTCAGCCCGAGCGACTTCATCGTCGTGCTGCTCGGCCGTGGCGTCGCGCGCATCGGCGTCGGCGCGGCAGGCTCGCTGATCACGATCGCGGTAGGCATCGTCGCCCTCGGGGTGCCGTTCGACGTGACGAGCATCGACTGGCCGGTGCTCCTCATCGCGACCGTCTTCGGCCTCACCTCCGTGGTGGCGCTGGCCCTCCTCCTCGCCGCGGTCTGTCTGCAGACGCGCCAGGAGTCGTGGTCCTATCCCGAGGCGTTCGCGGGCGCGGCGTTCCTCGTCTCCGGCGCGGTCTTCCCGCTCACGGTCCTGCCGACGCCCGTCCAGGCCCTCGGCCTGATCACGCCGCTCGGTTGGTGGATCGAGGCGGCCCGCAGGGCCTTCATTCCGGATGCGCCATCTGGCATCGGTGGTCCCGGATCGCTGCTCGCGTCCATCAACGGCGGCAACCCGCCGACGAGCCTCGAATGCCTCGTCGCGTTGATCGTGACCGGGGCCATCGCTACACTCGCCTCGGCGGTCGTATTCCGGAGAAGCGTGCGGCGGGCGCAGGATCGCGGCCTGCTCGACCTCACCACCGGATCCTGACCTCGGAGCACGGATGCGCATCTACGAGGGCAGTCCCCGGCAGGACTTCGAAGAGGTCTTCCGCTCGATCGGCGGCCATCTCGATGCGCTCGGGATGCGTGAGATCCTGCTCCTCGAGGTCGATGACGGCTTCATCCTCCAGGGCCTGGCGTTCGAGGGCGACGTCGGAACGTGGTCCGATTCGGTGGGCCATGTCCGGAAGCAGATCATGGAGCTGCGGGACGACGAGCTGTCGGCCTTCATGGACGAGGCGCTCGCCGCACGGGGCAAGGGCAAGCCGGGCGCCCCGGACACGTATCAGTCCGCGCTGCGGGTCATCGGTCGCTACCTCGACGAGTCCAAGCCGCGCGACATCTTCCTGTTCGAGCAGGAGGGGTCCTACGTCCTCCGCCTGCTGCGGATCGACCAGCTCGGTGCCCGCCACGAGCTCGTCGAGTTCACCCGTGACGACATCGTCCAGATGATCGCGAGCGGCCCGGTCCTCCGGACGCCCGTCCAGAAAGCCGGGACCAAACGCGGCTGACCGAACGAGCCATCGAATCAGTCCTCGAATCAGCCGCGAATCACCCCAAGGAGGCCAACCCGATGCGTGCTCTCAAGACCGTCGCTGTCGCCCTCGGCGTCACCCTCGCCGCCATCCTCGTGATCCCGCTCCTCGTGCTCGCCGGACTGTTCGTCTGGCTGAAGCTCACCGAGGAAGACGATGAGGAGACGCTCGAGCTGGATCAGGACGCCTGACCCCGCCTGACGAGCCGTCCGGGGAGGACGGCAAGACAGCGCGCCCGATCTGGTCGCGCCGCGACCTTCGTCTCGCCGAGGCCGGCGCCCTCGCGGTCGTCGTCTTCTGGGCCGCCAACTTCATCGTCGTCAAGGCGGCGATCCAGCAGATCCCGCCCCTGACCTTCGCGTTCCTGCGCTTCTCGCTCGCCGGCTTCGTCCTCATCGTCGCCCTCCGGCTCCGCGAGGGCTCCATCCGGATGCCCCGGGCCGACCTCGTACCGATCCTCGGCCTCGGGGCGATCGGCTTCGGGACCTACCAGATCCTGTGGGCCACGGCGCTCCAGTGGATCCCCGCCGGGACGTCGGCGTTCCTCATCGCCGCGACGCCGGTCGTGACGGTGTTCCTCGCCGTGGTCGCCGGGTCCGACGTGCTGTCGCGGGCCAAGGTCGCCGGCGGGCTCGTGTCGCTGGGCGGGGTCGCGATCGTGATCGCGGGCGGCGTCGGGCTCGCCCTCGGTGCGTCGCTGCCCGGCGATCTCCTGACGCTCGGTGCCGCGGTCTGCTGGGCGGTCTATGCGAGCTTCGGCGCGCCGGTCCTCCAGCGCCACTCGCCGCTGCGGACCACCGCGTGGGCGATGGTGGGCGGGTCCCTCGTGCTGCTGATTCCCGGCCTGCTCCAGGGGGTCGGGGCTCAGTGGTCCGAGGTCCAGCCCGGCGCCTGGGCCGGCCTCCTGTACTCGTCGCTCATCCCGGCCGGCGTCTGCAACGTCATCGTCTTCCATGCCATCCGGTTGCTCGGACCGACCCGGATCACGGCGCTCCAGTTCCTCGTGCCATTCATTGCCGTGCTGCTGGCGGCGGTGGCCCTGAGCGAGCCGATCACGGCGCCCCAGCTCATCGGCGGTGGCGTGATCGTCCTCGGCGTCGCGATCTCGCGGCTGCGGAGCTCGTCCGCGCTCGCGCGCCTGATGGCCAGCTGGATCGAGTAGGCCAACGCTCGCGGCGTCCAAGCGCCGCCGCGCCCGCGGTGCCCTAGCCCGGCCGCGCCCGCGGCGCCCTAGCCCCGACGTGCCCGCGGTGCCTACCCCGCGGCGCCCTACCAGCGCTCCCAGCGGGCGAAGTCCTCGAACGGCACCCAGCCCCGCTTGAGGCTCGGCGATCGGACATCGGGCACGGCCCGCCCGACCGGCATGATGCCGATCGGCCAGAACTCGTCCGGGATGCCGAGATAGGTCTTCAGCTCGGCGATGGCTTCGCCGTGCGAGCCGGCAAAGCCGCAGCCGAGGCCCTCGTCGACCGCGGCCAGCATGACGTTCTGCATCGTCGCGCCGATGTCGACCCACCAGTAGGGGATCGGCCACTCGATCTCCGCGCCATCCTCGCCCGTCTTGTCCGGCTCGCGGTAGCGGCGGTGATAGATCTCCTCGGACACGCACGGGATGAACTGCGCGGCGCACTCCGACAGCCACGGCCCGAAGACCGGCTCGTAGTCCTCCTCGCCATAGATCCGGGCGACGGCCTTCCGCTGCTCGGGATCGGTGACGACCACGAGGCGCTGGCCCTGGCTGAAGCCGGCCGACGGCGTGCGCTGGGCGAGGCGCGCGATCCGCTCGATGACCTCGCGATCGACGCCGCCCTCCTCGAACCGGCGCACCGCCCGGCGCTTCATGACGACCTCGGCGAATTCCATTTCGTTCCTCCGATGAACGTTGTTGCCACCATCGTTACTCATTGGGGGCAAGCGTCGACCCGACGCCTGAGCCGAAGGGGTGAGTGTGCGAGACGTCGTCGAGCTGGCGATGCGCGGCGATCGCGAGGCGTTCGGGCAGCTGGTCGGCCTGACCAGCGACCGACTGTTCGCGATCGCGACGCGGATCCTGCGCGACAGCCACCTCGCCGAGGATGCCCTGCAGGGTGCCCTCATCACCGCCTGGCGCGAGCTTCCGAGGTTGCGCGACCCGGATCGGTTCGAGGCATGGGTCCGGCGCCTGCTCGTTCATGCCTGCTACGCCGAGGCCAGGCGTCGCCGGCAATGGGCGGGCAACGTCCGGGTCCTGCCGGTCGACGGGCCGGCGGGCGCGGATGAGCTGATCTCCGTTGCCGACCGCGATTCCCTGGATCGGGCGTTCCGACGCCTGACCGTGGAGCAACGCTCGGTCTTCGTCCTGCATCACCACGTCGGGCTGTCGCTCGTGGAGATCGCCGAGACCCTCGGCATCCCCGCGGGCACGGCCCGCTCGCGACTCCACTACGCCACCCGGATGCTGCGTCAGGCCGTCGAGGCCGACCTGGCTCCGGTCATCCCCGAAGGACGGATCGCATGACCCGAACACGCGACTTCGACGGCCTCGCCCGAGCCTGGCTCGAGCTGATGCCTGACGAGGCCCCGGACCGGGTCGTCGCCGACGTCCTCAAGGCCGTCGACTCGACGCCGCAGGTGCGGCGCCCGGTCGGCGCCCCCTTCCGGAGGTCGTTCCAGATGAACCGCTCATCGCTCGTCGCGGCTGCAGCGGCCGCGCTCATCGTCGCCTACCTGGGCCTCTCGCTCGTCGCTGGCCGGCCCGGGCCCACGACCGAGGCATCGATACCCCCTAGCCTCGGGCCACAGCAGAGCCTGGGATCAGCGCCGTCACCCTCGCCCCAGGTCCCAGCGGGCGCGACGGCGATCACCGACAACGGCGTGCTCGCTTCCGGGAAGACCTACGCCGTCGCGGCGTTCACGCCGGCATTCACGTTTCAGGGCCAGGATGGCTGGCTCGTCTGGGCTGCCGACTCGGCCGAGCTCCATGTGCTCGTCGATGCCCAGGGCAACAAGGAGAACGGGCAGTTCACCGTCATGCGCGTGGGTCAGGTCCTCCAACCCGGCGGTGCCGTCGGCGGTGCGGCCGCGCCTCTGCCGGCGGACATCAGTGCCTGGTTCCAGGCCAGACCCGATCTCATCCTCGAGGCGCCCAGCTCCATCAAGGTTGGCGGCATCGACGGGACGCTCCTGCGCGGGTCCGTCAGGCCTGAGGCCATCCTTCCAGCGGCCGGGCGGCTCGAGGTCGCCTGCGAAGCCGGAGTTCCGGCGTGCACCGCGGACAATCTCCGCTCGGCGCTGACGCTATGGGCTGGCGGCTTCGAGATCGTCGCCCTCAAGGTCCAGGGCCAGCAGATCCTGATCGCGTTCTCCGCGCAGGCCGCGTCCTGGGACACGATCCGACCCGAGCTTGAGGCATTCATGGCAGGCATCACGTTCGTCTCGCCACCGAGCTGACCCGACGCGCCCACCCAATCCCAATCACGCCCGGTGAGTCAACGGCTCGCCGGGCGTGGGCATGGGCGGTTGAATCGCCGCTTCCGGGTTGCCCGCCGAGGGCCCTTCCGGTAGCATTAGAAAAACCCCCGGAGGATGTGCCCGTGGCGAAGTATGTCTTTGTGACCGGAGGCGTGACCTCCTCCCTGGGGAAAGGCATCACCGCCGCCAGCATCGGCCGATTGCTCAAGGCGCGCGGCCTGCGGGTCTCCATCCTGAAGCTGGATCCATACATCAACGTCGATCCAGGGACGATGTCGCCGTACCAGCACGGCGAGGTGTTCGTCACGGATGACGGGGCGGAGACGGACCTCGATCTGGGCCATTACGAGCGGTTCATCGACGAGAACCTGACCCAGCTCTCCAACGTGACGACGGGCCGGATCTACCAGGCCGTCATCGCCAAGGAGCGCCGCGGCGACTACCTCGGCGGGACCGTCCAGGTCATTCCCCACATCACCAACGAGATCAAGGAGCGGATCACCCGCGTCTCCCGCGACGGCGACCCGGACGTGGTCATCGTCGAGGTCGGTGGCACCGTCGGCGACATCGAGAGCCTGCCGTTCCTCGAGGCCATCCGCCAGATGCGCAAGGACGTCGGCCGGGCCAACGTCCTGTATGTCCACGTGACGCTCCTGCCGGAGCTGGCCGCGACTGGCGAGCTGAAGACGAAGCCGACCCAGCACTCCGTCAAGGAGCTCCGCGGGATCGGCATCCAGCCGGACGTCATCGTCCTGCGCGCCGACGGCGAGGTGCCGGACGAGATCCGCGAGAAGATCGCGCTCTTCACCGACGTCGACGTCGATGCGGTCATCCCGGCCGCCACGGCCGAGACGATCTACGAGGTCCCGCTGCAGTTCGAGGACCTCGGCCTCGGCCGGCTCGTCGTGCGTGAGCTCGGCCTCGGCGATCCCGAGACCGTCCCGGATCTCGCCGGCTGGCGGACGCTGGTCGATCGGATCAAGGCGCCCAAGCCGACGCTCGAGATCGCCCTCGTCGGCAAGTACATCGAGCTGCCGGACGCCTACCTCTCCGTGACCGAAGCACTCAAGCACGCCGCCTGGGCGAACGGCGTCGATGCCAAGGTTCGCTGGGTCGACTCGGAGCAGCTGACCCACGAGAACCTCCACGACAAGCTCGATGGCGTGGCCGGGATCCTCGTGCCCGGCGGCTTCGGCCATCGCGGCATCGAGGGCAAGGTCCTCGCGGCCCACTTCGCCCGCGACCACCGGGTGCCGTACCTCGGGCTGTGCCTGGGACTCCAGTGCGCGGTCATCGAGTTCGCCCGCCAGGTCATCGGCAGCGACGACACGAACTCGACCGAGTTCGACATGTTCACCGCCAACCCGGTCATCGATTTCATGCCGGACCAGCGGGACATGGAGGACAAGGGCGGCACGATGCGCCTCGGCCTCTACCCCGCCAAGCTCACGCCCGGCTCGAAGGCCGCCGCGGCGTACGGCCAGGAAGTCGTCTACGAGCGCCATCGCCACCGCTTCGAGGTGAACAACCGCTACCGCCAGACCCTCGAGGGCGCCGGGATGCTCCTGTCCGGCCAGTCGCCCGACGGCCGGCTCGTCGAGATCGTCGAGCTCAAGGACCATCCGTGGTTCGTGGCGAGCCAGTTCCACCCGGAGTTCAAGAGCCGGCCGGAGCGCCCGCACCCGCTCTTCAACGGTTTCGTGGCCGCGGCGATCGAGCACCGCGGCGGGGAGGCGCGACAGCCCGCGCGCCACGCCGAGGAGCACGTGCAGAGGGAGGCGTCCTCCGCGGTTGGGACCTAGCTCGGTCTCGGCCTCGGCCTCGTCTGGTCCCAGCCCCGCCCGGGGGTCCAAGTCCGGTCCGGCCCCGGCCTCGCCAGCCCCGCTCCGGCGCTCGGCCTAGAATCGGACCGATCGCAAAGGAGAATCCTTCGGGTCGATGGCTACGGGGCGTCGCCTCGACCCTCGGAGAGCGAGTACCTGTTCAGAGTGGAGGCGATCTCCTCATGAAGCTGTTTCTCGACACCGCCGAGATCGATGAGATCCGGACCGTCAATTCCTGGGGCGTGCTCGACGGCGTCACCACGAACCCGACGCTGTTCTCGAAGATCAAGGGCAAGACCTACGACGAGGTCCTCCAGGAGATCTGCGCGATCAACAAGGGCCCCGTCTCGGCCGAGGTCGTGGCCGACGACGTCGAGGGGATGCTCAAGGAAGGCCGCCACTTCGCGAAGCTGGCGGACAACATCTACGTCAAGGTCCCGATGTCGGAGACCGGCCTCGAAGCGATGAACCGCTTCCGCGCCGAGGGCATCAAGACCAACTGCACGCTCATCTTCAGCGCCAACCAGGGCCTCCTCGCCGCGAAGGCCGGTGCGTCGCTCCTGTCACCGTTCGTCGGCCGGCTCGATGACATCAACGAGGAGGGGATGAACGTCATCCGCGAGCTCGTCGAGATCGTGACGATCCATGAGCTCGAGACCGAGGTGCTCACCGCATCGGTCCGCCACCCGCGTCATGTCACGGATGCGGCCCTCGCGGGCTCGCACATCGCCACGCTGCCGTTCAAGATCTTCCAGCAGATGGTCCGCCACCCCCTCACCGACAAGGGCATCGTCCAGTTCAAATCGGACTGGGAGACGGCCCGCGCCGCGATGGCGGCCAACGCGAAGGGCTAGCCAGCCGGGCCAGGGCCCTGGTTGGTGCCAGATTGCACTCAGCCGGCAACTCGTCAGGAGGCGTGGTCCGGTGGCGGCGCACCTCCTGCACGGGGAGGCACAAAGACCGCGCCGAGTTGCGGCCATTCGTGCCTGGAGCGACCAGCTGTCACGAATGCCATGACGAGCTCCCGCATAATGGCAATTTGGCCGTGACCGAGTCTGCCAGGGCTGGAGCGACCTACGCGATGGCGCTCGGCTCGCTTGGGCGACGGCCGGTGTGCAGCGTGACCATCCCGAAGAGCATCGATCGCCACGCGACCTCGGTCAGGCCGGCGCCGCGCATGATCGCCGCGATCTCCTCGGGAGCGGGGTAGGCCCGAACGCTCTGCACCAGGTAGCGGTACGCGTCGCCCTGGCCGATGAGCCCGCCCAGCCACGGGACTGCGAGCTCGAACCACACCCGGCCCAGGCGCCCGACAACCGATCGAGGACGCGCGATCTCGAGGCAGGCCACGACACCGCCCGGGCGGACGACGCGAGCCATCTCCGAGAAGCCGCGGGCGTAGGCAGGTAGGTTGCGCATGCCGAAGGCGATCGTCGCGGCATCGAAGCCGCGCGCTGCGCCCGGCCCGTCGCCCGCTGCGCCACCCGCGGCGCCCTCGTCGGCGGCGCCCGCTTCGCCATCAGGCAGCGGCAACGCCATGGCGTCGCCGACGATGAATTCCAGCTCGACCCGGTCGTAGGTTCGCGATCGGGCGAGCGCGATCATCGACTGCGAGACATCGACCCCGACGACCCGGCCGAACGGGCCGACGACGTCGGCCAGGGACACGGCGACCTTGCCCGTGCCCGTTGCGACATCGACCGCGGACATTCCCGGTCCGACACCCGTCGCCGCGACGAGCCTGCCCCGCCAGCGCGGCTCCTGGAGCCCGGAGATGAGGACGTTCATCGCGTCGTAACGCCGGGCGATTCGATCGAACATCGCCGCGACCTCCGGGGTCGGAGCGGCACTGCCGCGGGGCCGCGAATTCGCCATCGGGACGATCGTACCGACATCGCGCGGCCGGTTTTTCGCGGGGTCAACGTACGATTCGCCAGGCCGGTTCACGATTCGCCCGGCCAGTTGACGATCCGTGCGGCCAATTGACGATCCGCGCGGCCCGACCTATGCTCCGGCCATCCCCACTCGTCCGCCGTGCGGACCGATCTGTGCGTGGGCGATGCCCCGGGAAGCCCAAATCCCCGTTTCCACCTGTAGGTGACCCCTATCCAAATGCCCGGTCCTGATCAGCGCACCGTGCGCAATCGCCGCCCTCGACGGCGCGGCCAATTCACCACCACCAGCGGTCGACTCCCGGTCACCGAACACGAGGAGCTCCAGGAGCTCGAAGCCGCTCGCGAGCGGAACGACATCGACGTCGCCGACCTTCGCGAGATGAGCGTCACCGAGCTCCGAGCCGTCGGTCGGGACCTCGAGCTCGACACCGTGGCCGAGGACCGCAAGGACGACCTCGTCGACCGCATCCTCCAGCGACAGACCGAGAACGCCGGGCTGGCGTATGCCAGCGGCATCCTCGACATCGTCGACGAGGGCTACGGCTTCATGCGCCGCCACGGCCTCCTGCCGAGCCCCGAGGACGTCTACGTCAGCTCCAGCCAGGTCCGGCGTTTCGCGCTCCGGATCGGCGATCGCGTGACCGGCGCCGTCCGTGCGCCCCGCGACCAGGAGAAGTACTGGGGCCTGATCCGCGTGGACGCGGTCAACGGCGTCGACATCGAGACCGCTCGCCGCCGGCCCGTCTTCCAGGACCTCACACCGGTCCACCCCGACGAGCTCATCAACCTCGAGAGCGATCCCAAGAACCTGAGCCAGCGGATGATCAACCTGGTCAACCCGATCGGGAAGGGCCAGCGCGCCCTCATCGTCAGCCCGCCGAAGGCCGGCAAGACGATGCTCCTGAAGGCGATGGCCAACGGGATCACCGCGAACTACCCGGACATCCTCCTGATGGTCGCGCTCATCGGCGAGCGGCCCGAGGAAGTCACGGACATGCGCCGCAGCGTCAAGGGCGAGGTCATCAGCTCGACCTTCGACGAGCCGACCGAGAACCACACTCACGTCGCCGAGATGGCGCTGGAGATCGCAAAGCGCCAGGTCGAGACCGGTCGCGACGTCGTGATCCTCCTCGACTCCATCACCCGGCTCGCGCGGGCCTACAACCTGGCCCTGCCGCCTTCGGGCCGGACGCTGTCCGGCGGCCTCGACCCGATCGCCCTCTACCCGCCGAAGCGGTTCTTCGGGGCGGCCCGGAAGATCGAGGAGGGTGGCTCCCTCACGATCATCGGGACGTGCCTCGTCGACACCGGCTCGCGGATGGACGACGTCATCTACGAGGAGTTCAAGGGCACCGGCAACTCGGAGCTCATCCTCGACCGGAAGCTCGCCGAGAAGCGGATCTTCCCGTCCATCGACGTCATGCGCTCCGGCACCCGGCGCGAGGAGCTGCTCCTCGAGGAGCCGACCCTGAAGATGGTCTGGACGATGCGCCGGATGCTCTCCGCGGTCGGCAGCAACGAGGGCATCGAGCTGCTCCTGAATCGGCTCGCCAAGACCGATACGAACACCCAGTTCCTGGCCGGCCTGACGAAGTCCCTGGACTCCTAGCGCCCCGCCGCAAGGCGCGGCGTAAGGTCGTTTGCAGGGCGTAAGCGGGCCGTGGTAAGGTCCCCGCAACGTCGGAGTCCACGGAGGAGTGGGCTCGGCCGCGAATAGAGACCCCAGCTCAAGATCGCGACCCTGGACGGTTCCGGCAACCCCGTGACCCCGCGCAACCCGCAGCGCACCGGATCGTCCCGCCAGGAGACCTGTATTGCTGAACGCCAGGGACGGCGTCCTGCGTGCCACCGCGCGCCTCCGTCCCCTCGAACTACCGACCGCGAACGTGACGCGCCTCCGCCGGGGGGTGATGCGCGGCACGCGCCGTCTCGTCGATCTGGCAACCGGCCACCCGACGAGCCCGAACGCGGTCCCGTCTCGCGGACTGCCTCGCGATGAGGCGCGCCTCGCGCTGACCCAGGCCCGCCGTCGCGCGGTCGCCCGGCGCCACCTCCTCATTCGATTCACCTCGGAGCGGACTGTCCCGCTCGCGGTCGCGCTCGTCGTGCTCGCCGCGGGCGCCGTGACGCTCGGGCCATCGATCGTCCGGCCCGTCGGCGCGGCCGAGGGCACCCAACCGGGCGTTCGCCTCGCGATCGGTGGCGGCGTCACCGGGGCGCAGTACGACCAGACCGAGCTCGCCGGCTTCCTGGGGCTCGACGCAGGTGGGACCGGCCTCGGCGCCTCGGTGGACGACGGCAGCCTCTACAAGCCGGTCGCGGTGGACACGAGCGTCCAGAGCGCCAGCGACCTGCTGCGCTACTACACCGTGAAGGCCACCGACTCGCTGACCGGGATCGCCAGCCAGATGGGCGTCTCGATGATGACTATCTGGTGGGCCAACCACCTGACCTCGAAGGACTCCCTCCACGTCGGCCAGATCCTCGTGGTCCCGCCCGTCGACGGCCTGATCATCACCGTGCAGGCGAGCGACACGCTCGAAAGCCTCGCCGCGACGTACAAGACGACGACCGACGCGATCATCGTGGCGAACGAGCTCACCGACACGCACGTCATCCTCGGCGAAGTCCTGATCATGCCCGGCGCGAAGGGCGCCCCGATCCCGGTCCCGAAGGTCGCGAAGGCCACCCCCACCTCCGGCAGCGGCGGCCACGGGTCGTTCGTGTACACGGGCGGCACCTGGGGCTGGCCGGTCGTCGGTGGCGGCAACTACATCAGCCAGTATTTCTGGTCCGGCCATCCCGGTGTCGACATTGCGGCCAAGTACGGCACGCCGATCGTCGCGCCCCGTGCCGGCCGGGTGGTCTACGCGGGCTGGAAGAGCAACGGCGGCGGTTACCAGGTCTGGATCAACTACGGCAACGGGATCTACAGCGGCATGTATCACATGTCCGCGGTCCTGGCGTCAGTCGGGGAGGTCGTGTCGCGGGGCCAGGAGGTCGGCCGGATCGGGATGAGCGGCTGGGCGACCGGTCCGCACGTCCACTTCGAGATCTGGATCGGCTATCCGTGGCAGAGCTCGTCGTATCGCGTCAACCCGCTGCGGTATCTCTGAGCCCTCGCTGATCCGCGGGTCCGGCCCGCGGGCCGTGCGAAGATAGGTCCCAGATGTTCCTCGACCAGGTCAAGGTATGGCTGCGCGCCGGCGACGGCGGCGATGGCGCGGCGACCTTCCGGCGCGAGGCCCACGTCCCCCGCGGCGGTCCCGACGGCGGCGACGGCGGCCGGGGCGGCTCCATCCAGCTCCGCGTCGACCCGGGCCAGACGACGCTGCGTGACTTCCGCTACCACCACCACTTCCGGGGCGGCCCCGGGGGTCGCGGCACGCGCGCCAAGCGCCATGGCAAGGCCGGCGCCGACCTCGTGCTCGACGTTCCGCCCGGCACGGCCGTGTACGACGACGCGACCGGTGAGCTGCTCGCGGATCTCGTGGCCGTCGGCCAGGCGACGATTGGGGCCCAGGGCGGCCGCGGCGGCCTCGGTAACGTCCACTTCACGACATCGACGCACCAGGCGCCGAAGCACGCCCAGAAGGGCGAGCCGGGCGAGGAGCGCTGGGTCCGGCTCGAGCTCCGGCTCATCGCCGATATCGGGCTCGTCGGGCTGCCGAATGCCGGCAAGTCGACGCTGCTCGCCGCCCTGACCGCCGCGCGGCCGAAGATCGCGGACTACCCGTTCACGACCCTCGAGCCGAACCTCGGGGTGCTCGAGCTTCCCGACGGCCGCCGACCGACGATCGCCGACGTGCCGGGGCTCATCGAGGGCGCCAGCGAGGGCGCCGGGCTCGGCCACGCGTTCCTGCGCCACATCGAGCGCACCCGGATCCTGCTCCACATCGTGGACGGCGCCTCGCGCGATCCGGAGTGGGACTGGAACGTGATCCGCGACGAGCTACGGGCCCACGATCCAACCCTCCTCGAGAAGCCGACGCTCGCGGTCTTCAACAAGCTGGACCTGGCGGCGGCGGTCGAGGCCTGGCCGGCATTCCAGGCGGCGCGCCGGCGCGAGGCGATCCCCGCGGTCGCCGTTGCCGCGGCGCTCGGTGACGGCATCGACGGGCTGATCGAAGCTGTGGCCGGGCTCCTGCCGGACGCCGTGGAGCTCGCCGCGCCGCCGGAACCATCGGGCGTCGTCATCCACCGCATCGAGCCCGCCGACGAGGCCGTCACGGTGACGCGCGAGACCGACGGCGCCTTCCGGGTCCACAACCGCCGCATCGAGCGCCTGGCCGACCGGATCGATTTCTCGATCGACGAGTCGGTCGAGCGCTTCCAGCGCGATCTCGAGCGCCTGGGGGCCGACGCCGAGCTGCGCCGCGCCGGGATCGACGACGGCGACATCGTGCGCATCGGGAACCACGAGCTCGAATGGACCGCCGCGCCATGGGAGGCCGCCCGTTGAGGGTGGCGCCCCCCGGTTGACGGCGGCACGGTCGTGACCGTGGCGCCACCGGGGGACGTGCGCCCGCCCGCGGCCGTGCGCCCGGGATCGATCGGGATCATGGGCGGGACGTTCGACCCGATCCACGTCGGTCATCTCGCGATCGCCGAAGAGGCGCGCGAGGTCCTCGGGCTGGAGCGGGTGCGCTTCGTCCCCGCCAGCATCCCGCCGCACAGGGCCGGTGGGGCCGCGGCGGCGGCGGAGGACCGTGCCGCGATGGTGGAGCTCGCGATCCTGGGCAACGAGTCGTTCGAGATCAGCCGGGCCGAGCTCGACAGGCCCGGGCCCTCCTACACGACGGATACCGTCGAGGCGTTCGCCGCCGCCGAGCGGGCCGCGGGTCGCGTCCCGGACCTGACGTTCATCCTCTCGGCTGAGACGCTCCACGACCTCCCGACCTGGCACGAGCCGGAACGGCTCGTCGACGCGTGCCGGATCGCCGTCGTGCCACGGGAGGGCTATCCGGCCCCGGACCCGGCGTGGCTGCACGCCCACTTTCCCGGTCGCGAGGCGCGCTTCGACCTCCTCGAGGGTCCGCGCCTGGGCCTCTCATCGACCTCGATCCGGGAGCGCGTTCGCGTCGGCCGCTCGATCCGCTACCTCGTCCCGCGGGCGGTCGCGCGCTACATCGAGGACCATCACCTCTACCGGGCCGTCCGAGCGACGGCCTGATCCATGCCCAGCCCTCGCCGACGACCTGCCACGGAGGACCCCGAACCGGTGACCGACGCCGCGACCAAGCCCCGCTCGAGCCTGCCCCGGCCCGATGGCCTGCCGACTCGCCGACCGACGCGCGCCAAGGCGGTGGCCAAGGCCGCCATCAAGAGCGCGGCGAAGAGCTCCGCGAAGACGCCGCCCGGCGCCGAGGAGCGCTCCGCGCTCGACCTCGCCCGGCGGATCGTCGAGCTCGCCGAGGACAAGAAGGCGGCCGACATCGTGCTGCTCGACCTGGCCGGTCTGACGAGCCTCGCTGACCACTTCGTCATCTGCTCGGGCGGCTCGGATCGCCAGCTCGAGGCAATCGCCGACGGCATCGTGAGCGGCCTGCGGGACGAGAAGGTCCGGCCGTTCGGGCGAGAGGGGACCGCGGCGTCGCACTGGATCCTGGTCGACTTCGGATCCGTGATCGTCCACATCTTCACGCCGCCGGAGCGCGACTTCTACCAGCTCGAGCGCCACTGGGGCGAGGCGAAGACGATCCTCCGCGTTCAGTAGGAGGTACGGGGTTCGGGATGACCCTCGGGTCATGCCCAGAGATCGAGCCGGCTCCATACGATCCGGGCCTTCGGATGGCAGCAGGCCATCCCCGTCGAGTGAGCCCACATCGATGTCGTCGCCCCAGCGCGAACGCTGTCCCGAGTGTCGCCGGCCCCTGATCGGGAGCCGGTTCGACACGACGTTCCGCCTGGCCGACGGCAGCGAACGCCTGTGCTTCGGGATCCCGGGCGGCCTCTGCGGGGCCTGCCATCAGCTCTACATCGATCCCGATCTCATCGAGCTGCTCGATCTCGGCACCGGTCGTTGCACGTTTGCGATCGAGAGCGATCTCGTGCTCCAGGAGCAGGCCTGGCTGGCCTGACAGGCCCGACCGACTGAGCGCCCCTAGGCGGGCGCGACGCGATCCGTGATCCAGAGATCGAACGCCAGGCGCTGACGCGCCGCGTCCGCGGAGCGGCCCCCGACGCCCTTCACGAGCGCATCCAGCTCGAGCAATCCCTCGAGCGCCGCCTCGAGCTCGTCGAGTGACCACCCGGCGGCCTGGCGGACGAGGATCTCGGCGCGGAACGGCTGGAGGCGCATCGACCGAACCAGTGACCCCGGCGTCTCGCCGCCGGCGATGCGATCCGCGACCTCGATGAGCTCACGGAGCCGGCGATGCAGGACCGCGAGGAGCACGGGCTCCGGGGTCGAATCGAGGAGTCGCTCCAGGAACTCGAGCGATCGTGCGCGCTGGCGCATCCCGACCGCATCGACGAACCCCCAGATCGTGCCGGGCACTGCCTCGGCGACGAGGTCGCGGACGTCGTCCGCGGTCACGGCGGCGCCGTCGAGGTGGCGGAGGCTCAGCTTCTCGAGCTCCATGACCGCGAGGCGGCCCTGCTGGCGCCGATCGATGTCGCCCTCTCGCACGAAGCCCCCGACCCGCGTCGCCAGCTCACGCGCCGCGCCGGGCCCGAGGGCCACGCCGCGCTCCCGCGCTCGGGCCTCCACCCACGCCGCGAGGCCGCCCTCTCGCGGCGCCTCGAAGCGGCGGACCTCGCCACCGGCGCTCCGGACCGCCTCGACGACGGACTTGCCCGGCGGTTCTTTTGTCCCGCTCTCGGTCTCCTCGACGATCGCGAGGCCGTTGCCCGGCGCCACGACGGCGAGCGCGGCGAGGAGTGCGTCGCGATCCGCGGTGCGCCGGGTGGCATTCCCGATCCCGCTGACGATGGCGAGCACGCCCGAGCCGAACATGACCCCGGTCGCCACGCGCTCGCCGAGCTCCGCGAGGCCGGCTCGCGGGTTGCCCGCGTCGATCTGGATCCGGGCCTTTTCGGGTGCGCCGTCCGGGAAACGGGCGGGATCGCGACGCATCCCTTCGACCGCCGCCTCGAGGCCGTAGCCGTCGTCGCCCCAGAAATACGCGAGGGGACAGTGCGTGGCCACGGCCGGGCCGGTCCCGTCCCGTGTGGTCACGAGGCGGTCGCCCTGTGCTCAGGTGCTCGTGCCGCCCGCGCGGCGGCGAGCGCCGGAGCGGTCCAGGCCAGGCGGCGCACCTCATCCGGGCGGCAGCCCGCGAGGCCACAGATCTCATCTTCGAGCGCCCTGGCGCGGGCCCACGCCAACCCCCCGACCTCGGCGCTCCAGCCTCGCGGATGGCGCCGATTCCAGCGCCCGAACCGCTCCGCCAGCGAGACCATCCGCTGGCGGCCGCGCTTGTCCGCGTACGCCACGATGCGCGACTCCAGCGCGCCGGCGGCGACGGCAGCTGCGCCGGGCTCGGTGGCGAGGAGGGTCACGGGATGGAGCGAGACCGCCTCGGAGAGCTCGCCGTAGCCGCGATCCCGGAGCCATCGAGCGCCCGCCAGGCCGTGCCGGAGGCCCGGCTCGCGCTGCGTTCGCGGCAGCGCCTTGTCGAGGTCGTGGAGGAGCGCGGCCGACTCCACGAGCCGGCGGTCGAGCTGCTGATCGGGCTGGGCGAGGCTGATCCGTCGTGCGAGCCAGCCCGCGACCTCCGCCACGACGCGCGAATGCTGGACGTGCCAGACGGGCGATTCGAGAGAGAGGAGGAGGCGGGCCGCCTCCTCCTGGGAGGGAACCGTCATCGGGCCGATGGTACAGGAGGGTCCCCGCGGGACTGGGCGCCGCCGGATGCGGCAGGACCGGGAGCGAGGCCGGGGGCCGAGCCTCGGATGAAGCTGCCGCGGGGCTCGGTGGCGAGCTCGTCGAGCCTGGGATGCCGCAGGCAAAGAGTCGGCCGGACGGAGGACCTGGCTGGCCAGCGACCAATGGCGCCGCGCTCGCGACGTGCCGGCCGCCGGTCGCATGGACCCGTTCGGCAGCCCCGTCGAATGTCACCGTGACGGACCCATCGAGGTCGGTCCGGTAGACCTGCTCGGCAACGCCGCGAAGGCGGGTCATCGTCGCCGGAGCCGGATGGCCATAGGGATTGCCGGCGCCCGCTGAAACGACCGCGACGCGAGGCTGCAAGGCATCGAGGAATGGCTGGGTGCTGGCGGTGCCCGAGCCGTGATGCGCGACCTTCAGGAAGTCGACGCGGGGCAGTCCGCGGGCGAGGAGCGTCGGATCGATCCCCTGCTCGATGTCGCCGGCCAGCAGGAACGTGTGTCCGGCGACCTCGCCGAGGAAGACGATCGAGACGTTGTTGATCGCCGTGCCGCCATCGGCCGGATGGAGCGGCACCGTGCCCGGATCCGGCCACAGGACCCGGAGACCGATGTCGTCGACCGTCAGTCGATCGCCCGTCCCGAGTGCCCAGCGCGTTGGGCCGCCCGCCTGGCCAGCGATCTGGCCGAGCTCGCGGCTCCACGCGGCGTAGCCGGGTCCGGGTCCGATCATGCCCGGCTCGAACACCCGGCCGACGTGGTATCGCTGGAGCAGCAGCGCCAGTCCGGCGACGTGATCCTCGTGGGGATGGCTGAGGACAAGGGCATCGATCCGACGATCCCAGGGCGGCAGCCGCTCGTCCAGGGCGATCAACAGCCGGCCGGGATCCGGCCCGCCATCGATGAGGAGTCGACCGCCGCGGCCACCCTCCACGAGGATCGCATCGCCCTGCCCGACGTCGAGGACCGTGATGCGCGTCACGCCGTCCGGTCGGTGGATCACCGCGAGCGCCACGCCGAAGGTCGCCACGATGAGCACCGCGACGGTGACGCGCTGGGCTCGCGTCAGCCGGGCCTTCGCGGGCGTGGCCGCGCGGTTGAGTACGGAAGACGTGACCGGCGATGAGCGACCTGCGGTGGACGGCTGCATGGCGGACCGCGGCGCACCGGTGTGCGGTGCATTGATGCGCGGCGCACTCCTCTGGGGCGACGCAGTGGCATGCCGGGCTGCCGCCCCGCGTCTCTCGGCGACCTTGACGATCGCCCACACCGCGGCGGCCGCAACCGCAGCGGCGAGACCGTTCGCCGGGGGATCCAGCGTCACGGTTGCGAACGGCAGGCCGGCGCCCGCGCGTACGACCCCGACGATGACACCGAGCAGGAGCCAGGCCGGCAGTCCCGCGAGGGTGGCGATGGCGCCTGGCAGCCCAGCGCCCACGGCGAGGCCTCCGACGAGGGCGATCGCTCCCGCCCCCATGGCCGGCGCGACGAACGGCGCAACGAGCAGGTTCACGACCGGCGACACGAGCGACAGCCGGCCGAAGTCCAGCAGGATCACCGGCAAGGTCGCCGCCTGGGCGGCGAGGGAGACGCCGAGAGACGCGGCCAGCCAGCCGCGAACCTGACCCGGCGCTGGGCCGGCGAGCTTCGCGGAGAGTTGCGAGCCCCACGCGATCAGCCCGGCGGTGGCGAGCACCGAGAGCCGGAATCCGGCGTCGTCCACGTAGGTCGGGTCGAGCAGGAGCAGTCCGGTCACCGCGAGGCCCATCGCTGCTGCAGCCGTCGTCGGCCGGCCGAGCTCGCGGGCGACGAGGGCGCAGCCGGCCATCGCGGCCGCACGGACCACCGACGGCGACGGCCCCACGAACGCCACGTACACCACGATCGCGAGCCCGGTGGCGATCGTCCGGCGGCGCCGGCCAAGCCTCCCCGTCAGCGCCCCGAGCGTCGTCGCGACGATCGCGATGTTCCAGCCCGAGATCGCCACGATGTGGCTGACGCCGGCGGTGGTGAACGCGGCCGCGAGGTCGCGGTCCACGCGGTCACGGAGGCCGACTAGGATCCCGGCAGCCAGGCCCGCCTCCGGAGCCGGGATCGCCCGGTCGAGGGCCGCTGCGGCCGAACGGCGCAGGTCTTCCCAGCCGCCGGCTCGCGCATCCGCGTCGAGGCTCAGGGTCCGGGCGCGGAGCGTCCCGGACGCCCCGATTCGCCGAAGGTAGTCGCCGTAGCCATCCGTGCCGGGAGCCTGCAGCGACCCATCGACCACGACGCGATCGCCCGGCGCGACCTCGGGATACCACGGCAACGTGGCGGCCACGCGGAGGCCCGGCGGGTCATCGATGACGAGCACCGCGGGCCGCGTGCCGGCCTTCGGGCTGCCGACCGAGTCGACGACCGCCGTCCAGGGCCCGGAGCCCGACGGGAGGGCCATCGGCGGTGGCGGCGGTCCCGTGAGACCGCTTCGCAGGCCGATGAGGACGAGTCCGGCCACAGCCGGCGTCCAGCGAGCCGACGCTCGCGCGAACACCCCCGCCCGGCCGGGCGTCGAACCCGGCCCGACGACCCGAGCCAGAACGACCGCTGCCAGCAGCCCCGATCCGAGCCCAAGCGTCGCCGGGCCGCCGAGGGAGCCGGCAACGAGCGCCGCGATGGCCGCGCCGACGGCGAGTCGAGCCGCGATCGGCACCTCAGCGGACCGTGACGAGCGTCCGGATCTGGTCGAAGACCTTCTGGCCGACGAGCTTCCGCGACAACAGATCGTCGACCGACCCGAACGGGCTGTCCGTCCGCGACGCGATGATCTTCGCGGCGGTGACGGGCCCGATCCCCGGCAGCGCGTCGAGCGCCTCCGCGGTAGCCTTGTTCAGGTCCACGAGCGCACCGGGACCGCCGCCGGAGCCACTCCCGCCGGATCCGCCACCGCCGGCAGCCGGAGTGGACGCCGCGTCGTCACGCGACGGCACGACGATCAAGTCGCCGTCATGGACGAGCGCCGCGAGATTGAGCGTCTTCGCCACCTGCTCCGCCGCGACGCGCGGCGAATAGCCACCGGCGGCTGCGATCGCGTCGCCGATCCGCGATCCGGCGGCCAGGTGATAGACGCCAGGTTGGAGCACCGCCCCAGTCACGTCGACCACGATCGTCCCGCCAAACGCGGTCGATCCTGAGGGGCCTGCTGAGCCGATCGGGCGACCATCGGCGGCATCGAGGGTCACGTCACCGCCAAGGCCGCCACTCGCCAGGGCGAATGCGAGCGCGATGCCACCGACCGCTGCGACGAGCCCGGCGACGATCGCGGGCCGTCCGCCGACGAGCAGCTGCTGCCCGATCGGTCCTGCACTCGACGCGGCCCCTTCGCCTCGATCGACCGCGCCAGAGGCAGCAGTTGGCTCGTCTATCGACGAACCCGGCGCGTCGAACGCGCGCCACGGCGGGGGAGGACCTGGTTCCATGGACGCCTCGTCCGGCGGGATGTCGGGCGGGCGAGATCGGCTGGCTCTCGGCAGGGAGCGGGGAGCCAGGGCTTGGACGTCCCGTCCGCCGGGGCACTTCGTTGGACGGGACGTCGAGCGGAGATTACGGAGGCCCGCTCACCTGCCGCTTATCAGGGGCACCGCCCAACTGCCCGCACGGTCAGACGGGGTCGAGCTGCTCCCAGAGGACCCACTCGCGGCCGTCCCACCAGCGGTGCCACGTTCGGCCGTCGCGGCCGCGAGCCCAGACGTCGAGGCGGTCGGCGCCCCACGAGGACGCGGATGGCGTGACCGTGCCGTCGAGCTCGCCGCCGAGCGACTCCCAGGCGTGCCAGGACCCGCCGTCCCAGTAGCGGTTCCAGAGCTCGCCGTCGGCCATGACGGCGAAGACCTCCATGCGCCCGGTATCCCAGGCGGTCACCGCCGGGCCGGACTCGAGCGTCCCGCCGAGGTCTTCCTCAGGCTGCCACGCACCGCCCTCGAACGCACGATGCCGCAGCCTCCGTGCCTGGTCCACCTCGAACAGATCGAGGCGTCCGGGACCCCAGGAGACCGCGGCAATCGCGTCGGATGACATGGCCGGGAAGCCTAGCAGCCGGCAACCTCGGAGCGGCGGCTGAGGCTGGCGTCGAGTGCGGGATCGAGCCTTCGGGCGGTCCCCGCCGCGGCGCGGCTCAGGCTGATCGCAGCACGAGCGAGGGCTCGTCGCGGGTCGAGCCGCGGCGTGCCGGGTCCACCGGGGTTGTGGTCGCCGAAACGACCTGACTCGGCGAGCGCGACCTCGCGGGCAAGTCGATTTCGCGCAGCCTCTCGCGCGAGGTCGGCCTGGTGCTGGGCGACGAGGTAGGCCTGGATCACGATCATCGGGAGATCCTCCTGGGAGAACGCGTCGGAGCGACGCTGGGCATGCAGATCAGTTCTGGCGGTCATCGGCGAAGTCCGGCCGCGAGTCAACGCCCCAGCCCAGCGCGGCGATGCCGAGGAGCAAGATGGCGACGACCAGGGCGATGATCGGGAAGTCGATGCTGGTGGCCATCGGGTGGCTCCTTTCGGGTGGTTCGTAACCGCTACCGTGGTCTCTACTGGTTACTGTTGTACGGTACCCTCTTGCGCGTAACCTGTCAACCGGTCTAGAGTGGTTACATGACCTACCAGCCTCCGGGAATCGAGCACGATCACGAGATCGATCTCGACGGTGCCCTCGACTTCATCAACACGCTCGACCTCGACGACGGCCAACTCATCGAGCACCTTCAGGAGCCCGCCGACGCCGCGGCCTGGCTCCTCGAGCATCGCCTGCTGCATGCCCACGACGCGCGCCGCTGGACTCGCGCCGACCTCGATCACACCCGGGCGGTCCGGGGGGCCCTGCGCGACGTCGTCGACAGCGTCGTGCTCGACCGGGCGCCCACGTCCGAGTCGCTGCGGCTGGTGAACGAAACGCTCGAGATGGGGCCGCGGACGGAGCTCGACCTCGATGGCGGAGCGGTCCGGATCGGTCACCGCCACGTCGCATCACCCGCGTCCGAGGCGCTCGTCCCGATTGCGAATGCAATCGTCGCGGAGCTGGCCTCGGGCCGGCCGGATCGATTCAGGATCTGTGCGAACGACCAGTGCGCGTGGACGTTCTTCGATGCCTCACCGACGGGCCGGCGCCGCTGGTGCGACATGAAGACCTGCGGCAACCGGGCGAAGGCCGCCCGTCACCGGGCCCGCGTCCGGGCGAGCGAGGCCCCAGCCGCCCCTTCGGTCTAGTCCCGGACCACCACGTTCACGAGCCGGCCGCCGCCGGCCTGGATCACGCGGTCGGGCCGCCGGCCCGCCAGGAGCTCCCGGATTCGCGGCGCGTCGAGCGCGAGCCGCTCCAGCGTCGGGCCGTCCACGTCGGCGGGCACGACGATCCGATCGCGGACCTTGCCGTTGATCTGGACCGGCACCTCGCGGGTCGCCTCCGATGCGGCGGCCACGTCGACCTCCGGCCATGACTGGGCGTGGATCGAGGCCCACGCGGCGCCCTCGGCCGCGAGTCGTCGCGACCACAGCTCCTCGGCGACGTGCGGTGCCGCTGGGGCGAGCATGAGCAGCATCAGGCGGATCGCCTCGTTCCAGGCCGCCCCGCCGGCCACCTCGGATCCGCGATAGCGGAACAGGGTGTTCGCAAGCTCCATCAGGTGGGCGACCATCGTGTTGAAGCGGAACCCCTCATATTCGGCGGTCACCTCGGCCAGGGTCTTGTGGGCGGCATGCCGAATGGCCGCTTCGGCAGCAGCCGCGTCCTGGCCTTCCGGGAGCTTCCCGGCCGATCGATCGCCCGGCTCGACGCGATGGGGATCGAGCGCGAGCGCCCACACTCGGGCGAGGAACTTGTGGACCCCGCCGATGCCCGATTCGCTCCACGGGCCGCCCTGGTCCCAGGGGCCCATGAACATCAGGAACAGCCGGACCGTGTCGGCGCCGTACGTCTTGACGAGATCGTCGGGGTCTCGGACGTTGCCCCGGGACTTGCTCATCCGCTCGCCGTCCGTGCCCAGGATCTGGCCCTGGTTGAACAGCCGCTTGAACGGCTCGTCCTGGTCGAGGATCCCGCAGTCGCGGATCATCTTGGTGAACTCGCGGGCGTAGAGCAGGTGCATGACCGCGTGCTCCGCGCCCCCCGTGTACTGGTCGACCGGGGTCCACGCCTCGGCCAGCTTGCGATCGATCGCCGCTCCGGCCTTCTCCGGGGCGAGGTAGCGCCACCAGTACCAGGCCGAGTCGACGAACGTGTCCATCGTGTCCGTCTCGCGTCGTGCCGGCCCGTGGCACTTCGGGCATTCGACGTTGAGGAATGACGCATCACGGGTCAGCGGGTTCTCGCCGCTGCCGCGGTAGTCGACGGTGTCCGGCAACCGAACGGGAAGCTCCTCCTCGGGCACCGGCACGATGCCGTCGCGATCGCAGTAGACGACCGGGATGGGCGTGCCCCAGTAGCGCTGGCGGCTGATCAGCCAGTCCCGCAGGCGGTAGGTGACCGCCGGCTCCCCGAGGCCACGCTCGCCGAGCGCGCCGAGGATGGCCTTGCCGCCCTCGTCCGCCGGCAGGTCGTTGAACGAGCCACTGTTCACCAGCCGCTCGCCAGTGGCGTGGGCGACGTAGGCAGCTTCGAGGTCGGCGTCGCCGTCGGTTGCGTCACCGGGTGGTGCCACGACCCGCCGGATCGGCAGGCCGAAGCGCTTCGCGAACGCGAAGTCGCGCTCGTCGTGAGCAGGCACGGCCATGATCGCGCCGGTGCCGTAGCCGGCGAGGACGTAATCGGCGATGAAAATCGGGATGCGTTCGTCGTTGATCGGGTTGACCGCCTCGGCCCCGATCGCGAGGCCGGTCTTCTCGCGATCGGTCGAGAGGCGCTCGATCTCGGTGGCGATCCGGGCCCGATCGACGTACGCCTCGACCTCGGCCCGCCGCTCCGGCGCGGTCAGGCTCGCGACGAGGGGGTGCTCCGGGGCGAGGACCATGAACGTCGCGCCGAACAGCGTGTCCGGCCGCGTCGTGAAGACCCGGATCGGCTCGCCGCCGGCGTGATGCTCCGACGGGGCGGTCCGGAACTCGATCTGGCCGCCCTCCGACCGGCCGATCCAGTTGGTCTGCATGACCTTGATCGGCTCGGGCCAGTCGAGGCCCGTGAAATCGAGCAGCTCGTCGGCGTACTTCGTGACCCGCAGGTACCACTGCGGCAGGTCGCGCTTCTCCACCGGGCAGCCACAGCGCCAGCAGTGGCGATCGGCGCCCTCGACCTGCTCGCGGGCAAGCGTCCCGTCGTTCGGGCACCAGTCGACCGCGGAGACCTGGCGATAGGCCAGGCCGGCCTTCAGGAACTGGAGGAAGAACCACTGGTTCCAGCGGTAGAACTCGGGCTCGCAGGTGACGACCTCGGCGTCCCAGTCGAACGTCGCGCCCATCGATCGGAGCTGGCCGCGCTCGTGCTCGATGTTCTGCATCGTCCAGTCGCGAGGGTTGATGCCGTTCTTGATGGCGGCGTTCTCGGCCGGCAGCCCGAAGGCATCGAACCCGATCGGGAAGAACACGTTGTAGCCGTGCATCCGGCGATAGCGGGCGATCGCGTCGGTGGGGCTCTTGATGTACCAGTGGCCGATGTGGAGGTCGCCCGACGGGTACGGGTACATCGTGAGGAGGTAGAACTTCGGCTTCGACCGGTCGTGGAGGTCGGTCCGATGCATGCCGAGCTCGGCCCAGCGCGCCTGCCACCGTGACTCGAACGAAGCGGGCTCGTACCGCTCGATCCTCGTGCGCTCCTGGGTCTCTTTCGCCTGGGTCATGGGTCGGGTGCTCCTGGTCGCCGTTCCTGCCTCACCGTCGGGGTATGAAGAACCCCCTGCCGCATCGGCAAGGGGTCACCGGATAGCCCACTCACGCTTCGTGAGCCGGGCTACCCGCCGGTAAGGCCGAGGGCGCGAGATGGTGGAGCTACGGGGGATCGAACCCCGGACCTTCTGAATGCCATTCAGACGCTCTCCCAGCTGAGCTATAGCCCCACGGAGTGCGCATTCTAGCCGGTCACTCCGCGCTGGCCCAGCACCGGGGAGAACAGCAAACCGGCCGGGCGAGGCGCCCGGCCGGTTCATGCCGATCGAAGGGACTCCGATCGTTTCGGAGATCGGACCTCAGGCGATCGAGGGCTGGGCACGCCAGGCGGCGTAGAGGGCCCAGACACCGACGACGAGATGGAGCACGTTGTCGAACGGGTTCTCGAGATTCGAGATCCCGAAGGTGTTCGGCGCCGGATTGCCGCTGACGAGGACGCCATAGACCGCGAAGAAAAGAGCGACGATTCCGAGCAGGATCACGATCCAGCGGTAATACGGTGCGAACATCGTGTTGAGCCCCGGCACGAACACGATGGCCAGGGCGACGATGCCGAGGAACGTGTGGGCGACGTTCTCGCCATTGTCGAGATAGAAGCTCGGGTAGGCCGTCGGGCTGCTGAGCGCGACGAAGCCGAGGATCCCGAGGATCAGGAGGATCGCGCCCCCGTAGATCAGGAAGCCCCTCGGCGTGAGGATGCTGGACATCATCTGGAAACGGTCTCCTTCAAATGGAATGCGGGCCGCGCGAATCTCGCAGCCACAGGCCGGCCGCTGCCGGCGGCACCAGGACGACCGATCGTCCACCCCTCCCTCGCGGGCTCGGCGCTTAGGCTCGCCGATCTCCCAGCCCGCTTCGGCCGTATCTTGCGACCCCCGTCAAGGGGCTGTTCGCGATTCGCACGAATCCGGATCACGCGTGTGGTCTGCAAGGGGCCTTGCGGGTGCGCGTAGGATCGCGCCGTGCAAGGGCACGGCGTCCTCATGCTCGCTGCGGTCGGGGTCATTGCGGCCTTCGTCCCGATCGTGGTCATCGTCACCCTGCTCCAGCGTCGGGGCCGGCTCGGTGACCCCGAGCGACGGCTGCCGTTTGCCTCCTACGGCCCGGTCCTCGCGGGCACGCTGACCGGCGGCGCCGCCGCGGTCCACCTCGGCCTGATCGGCCAGCACGCGCTGCTCACGCTCGGGAGCACCGGTGCTTCGGCTGCCCTCGCTGGCACGGCTGCCACCGGCGGGTTGGTTGGTGCCGCGGTGTTCGTCTGCTCGGTCGGAGCCGGCTCCGCGCACTTCGCGACGCTCGATGCGTCGATCGGGGGCTTCCTGCCGCTCGGTGTCGCTTCCCTGGGTCTCGCCCCCGTGCATGCCGTCTGGGCGATCCCGCGCCTCTGGCGCCGCGCCGCGGGAGCGCTTGCCGGGATGGCCGTCACGGTCACCGTGCTGGCGGTGGGGCTCGCGCCGATCGTCGCCGGAGTGTCAGGGGCGGCCGCAGCGCCCGGCGCCGCGACAACCGTGTCACTCGGGTATTCGGACGTCCTCGGCGTGATCCTCGAGGCAGCCCTCGTGCTCGTGTTCGCGCTGCTCGTGCTGCGCCGGCCGCAGGCGCTGCTCGCCCGGCTGGAGCTCCGGGTCGCCGATGCCTGGGTCGGGACTGGCCTCGGCGTGGTCGCCGTCGCGATCTTCTCGCTCGTCGCCCTGTTCGCAGGCCACGCCGTCCATTGACGACCGAGTCCCGCCGCAGCATCGCGCTGGCGAGCGGCCGCGTCGACTACCTCCTTCGACGGTCCGCGCGGTCGCGCGGCCTGCGGATGACGATCGATCCCCGCCACGGCCTCGTCGTTTCGATCCCGCCGCCGCAGCGACGCGGCTGGGCCGGGCCCTCAGCCGAGGATCGCGCCGCGGCGTTCGTACGGGACCGAGAGGCGTGGGTCCTTCGGCATCTCCGGAGGCTCGATCGGGAGCGCGCCGAGCAGCGGGCTTGGGGCGGGGTCCGGGACGGCGGCCGGATCCTCTATCGCGGCGAGCCGAACGCCATCCGTGTCGTCGCCGCCGAGCCAGGGGCCCGCCGATCCACGGTCGAGCGCAGCGGCGCGGAGACGGGCGACGAGCTCGTCATCCGGATTGCCACTCGCGACCGCCGCACGCCCGAGCGGGTCCTCGAAGCTTGGCTGCGCCTTCGCGCCCGCGAGGTCATCGAGCGGGCGATCGAGCGACATGCCGAGGCGCTCGGCGTTCGGCCGTCCCTCGTCGAGCTGCGCGACCCTCGGACGCGGTGGGGGAGCGCCTCGAAGCAGGGCCGGGTGATGTTCTCGTGGCGGCTCGTGCTGGCGCCGCCGGACGCGCTCGAAACCGTCGTGGTCCACGAGCTGGCGCACCTGCGGGTCTTTGGCCACGGCCCGCGCTTCTGGGACCTCGTCGCGTCGCGCCGCCCGAATCACCTGGCCGATCGGGCGTGGCTCCGGCGTCGGTCCCACGAGCTCCACGCCGCCCTCGAGGATCCCGCCGAGGCCGCCTGACCCACCGGGCGTCCTACGGCAGCGAACGCCACCAGATGCCGCCGGGATAGCCGTCCGGCGCGTTGACGGACGTGTCCAGGCCCACCGCGACCTCGATCGAGGTTGACGCGGCCGCTGCGTACGGTGCCATGCCGGCATATGGCGGCCCCTCGACCGCACAGGTCCACGCCCGGCCGTCCGCCGACTCCCAGAGGCCGCCGGTGCAGCCGGGGTCGCCGGATGGACCGGTCGCGACGAACCCTCGAGGGATGACCGCGACATCGAACATCTGGCCATTGACGAAGCGATCACCCTGGGCTGCGGCCCAGGTCCGGCCGTCCACGGACCGCCACGCACGGGCGCGGCCCGCGTCGCCGTCGCTCTCCGTCCCGACCGCCACGACCACGCCGCGATCGACCGCCACGGCGGTCATCCCGAGCGAGGTCGCCGCAGTCGAACCGGATGTGGCGCGGAAGGCGGCAACATCGGCCGCGCGGGTCCACGACACGCCGTCATTCGAGGTCCAGACCGCGGCGGCCGTCCCGGTCGTCCCGACGGCCACGAAGCCCGAGCCGAGGGCCGCGACGCCGGTCATCGCCCGGCCGGTCATCGAGGTCTGGCTGGCGTGCCTCGTCCAGTGCAGCCCGTCGGTCGAGCTCCAGACGACCGCGCGAATGGGGGTGACGCCGCAGTTGTAGACGCACTGCGGGTCTTCTCGCCCGACCGCGAGCCAACCTCCGTTCGTCGCGATCACGTCCGTCACCTGGATCGCCGTCGTCCCGCTTGCGCTGCCGAAGGTCGTCGTCGCGGGGGACCACGACAGCCCGTCAGTGGAGAACCGACTGATCGCATGGCCGTCGCTGTCGGTGCCGATGGCCACGAGCCCGAGCGGTCCCGCGGCCAGGCGACCGAAGACCGAGATCGGACCGGCCATCGTCTGGCGATGCCAGGTCAGTCCGTCCGTCGAGTCCACGAACACGCCGCCGCCGTCGGTGGCCATCGCCGTGGCGACGAACCGCGAGCCGGTCCAGACGACGTCCTGGAACTGGACGCCGGCGACGTCCTGCTGCTGGGCGACCGGCGTCCAGCGAGTGGCAACCGGAGGTCCCGACGGCGGTGGCGACATGACCACCGATGGAGCCGGGCTCACGGTTGGCGATCCAGCGGTCGACGGCGCCGGGGACGCCCCGGGCGTGCACGCACCGAGGACCAGGATCACGAGCCCGGTGAGGGCACGACGGCGAGGGTGCATGGCCACCTTCTCTCGGGCGTGAGACGCAGCCGTGGCCGAACTGTGGCGTCGAGCCTGCGTTCGGCGAAGGAGGCGCACTCACCGGTCGAGTGCTGGTGGGCCGGGGCAGAATCGAACTGCCACAGTCGAAAGACGAGGGTTTTACAGACCCTTGGGCTCACCACCTGCCCAACCGACCCACGATGCCGACGCGCGCGGCCGAGCGTTCCGGCGCGAGCGGTGGCCTAGTGTGCCAGATGTCGTCCGGCTCAGCGGGCGAGCTGGCGACGGATCTCCTCGATGAGCCCATGGACGTTGATGGGCTTCGCGATGAAGGCATCGCAGCCGGCCTCCGTCGCCGCCTCGCGGTCGATCGAGAGCACGCTGGCGGTTACGAGCAGGATCCGCTGGGCGGCCCCGCCGGGCGCGGCTCGGAGCTCGCGGACCAGGTCGAGCCCGTCGCCGTCCGGCAGGTGACGGTCGAGGAGGATCACGTCCGGGGTGCGCTCCGCCAGCCACGCGCGGCCATCGCCGAGCGACGTTGCGACGTGCAGCTCGAAGCTGTCCGGGCGCAGGGCCGCCCGAAGGAGCGCGGCATTGCGGGGCTCGTCCTCGATCGCGAGGATGACCGCGGGCGCCGTCACGTCGCGGAGCGGCTCAGGCCGCGTCGGCCTTCGACCGGCTCCCGGCGAGCGGGTCGAGCCACGCGCGCAGCGCCGCCAGCGCCGCATCGCCCCGCTGGACGATCCCGAGGACGTTGCCATTGAGGCGTTCCTTGTCGCGGGCGTCGAGGCCTTCGGGCGTGGTCACCCAGATCGGGATGTCGCTCGTCGCCGGATCGGCCTTGAGGCGCGCGACGACCTCGAACCCGTCGACATCCGGGAGCAGCAGGTCCAGGAGCACGAGGTCGGGTCTCAGCTCTGCGGCGCCGTGGATGGCGGCCATGCCCTCCTGGACCGCGACGACCCGGAATCCCTCTGGCTCCAGCAGCTCGCGGTAACGCTCTGCGGCGTCCGGGTCGGCGTCCACGACGAGCGCGGTCACGACACGCGTCTTGACCTTCGTCGTGAACGTCAGGCGGCCCAATGCCTCGAGCAGCGACTCGCGGACGACCGGCTTGACGAAGTAGTCGATTGCACCGAGCGCCAGGCCGAGCGGTCGATCGTCGATCACCGAGACGACGAGCACGGGGATGGCTTGCGTCCTGGCATCGCGCTTGAGGCGCTGCATGACGTCCCAGCCGTCGGTGTCCGGCAGCAGGATGTCGAGGACGATCGCATCGGGCCGGAGCTCCGCCGCCCAGGCGAGGCCCTCGAGACCGCTGGCCGTGACCGCCGTCGAGAACCCGGCGGATTCGAGGTACAGGCGGAGGAGCTCGGCGGCTCCCGGATCGTCCTCGATGACGAGGACACGCGGAACGCCCGGGGTGGCCGGCGGTGCGACGCGCGCCCCCGTGACCGACGCCTCGGTCGGCAGATGCACGGTGAACGCGCTGCCGACGCCGACGGTCGAGGCCAGCTCGAGGCGGCCGCCGTGGGCCTCGATGAACCGCCGCGCGAGCGCCAGTCCCAGGCCCGTGCCGTCGACCTTGTTCCCCGCGGGCGTCTGACCCTGCTCGAAGGCGCCGAAGATCCGGTCGCGGTCTGCCTCGGCAATGCCCGGGCCGGTGTCGCTGACGACCAGCCACACCTCCTTCTCGGAGCGGCCGGTCGTGAGGCGGATGGCCCCGAACTCGGGCGTGAACTTGATGGCATTGGAGAGCAGGTTGAAGACCACCTGGCGGATGCGCGACGGATCCGCGACGAGGTGGACGTCGTGCTCGTGCTCGACCTTGACGCTGAGGTGCTTCCGCTCGGCGAGCGGCGCCATGGTCTCGACCGTCTGCTGGAGGAGGCCCGCCAGATCGAAGGCGACCGGTCGAAGGTCGAGCCGGCCGGCCTCGACCTTGGCGAGGTCGAGCACCTCGTTGATGAGCTCCAGGAGGTGGAGGCCCGATTCGTGGATATGGCCGCCGTACTCGACGACGGTCTCGGGATCGATGCCGTCCGGATCGCCGTCCAGGAGCAGTTCCGAGAAGCCGATGATCGCGTTGAGCGGCGTCCGCAGCTCGTGGCTCATGGAGGCGAGGAAGTCGCTCTTCGCGGCGCTTGCGGCGCGAAGCTCCGCGATCATGTCCTCCCGTTCGCGCTCGTACTCGGCGCGCTCGGCGCCGCGGACCGCGCGGTCTGCAAGGAGGCGGATCAGCTGGAGATCGTCCTGGACGAAGAGCGGCCGGCCGACGATCTCGAGCTCCATCACTCCGGATGGCCAGCGATCGGAGACGAGCGGCACCTCGAGGAGGCGAACGCCCGGTTCGGGCGACTCGGATCGTTTCGGTCGCCCGTCGGTCGACGGGTCGAGGCGGACGATCGCCTGCCGCGCGCCGGATGCTCGGACCGCCGTGCGACTGAGGAGGTCCCAGATCTGCTCGCTGGACCCTTCGGGGATCACGTTGAGGTCACGGATGAAGTCGTAGGCGATCGACTGCTGGGCGAAGCGCTGCACGAACGGTGATGGCGCGAAGGCCACGAGGTAGCCGAGGCCGGCCACCAGGGCCATGAGCTCGGCGATGATCGTCACGCCGCCCGCGACATCCGAACCGGCGGCAAGGACCCCGCCGGCTACGAGCACCACGACGGCCACGCCCATGAGGGTCGTTGCGAACGCCGCGGTGGCGAGGCGCGCCCGGGAGGTGCCGGCTCGACGTCGGGCCTCGATCGCGAACCCGAACGCAGCACGGAGCTCGAGCGCCACGAAGTACAGGAGGAAGCCGACGACCAGGGCCGCCACGACCGCCGGATCGAGGGAGGCCACGCCGATCGCTGATAGGACGACGATCGCGGCACAGAGGCCGCCGAACGCGACGATCCCGGCGACGAGCAGCGTTCGTGACACGGGCCGGAACTGATGGACCAGCCACAGGACCAGCAAGGGATGGGCGATGAATGCGGGGAGGCTGACGACACCGAGGATCGCGCCGAGCAGGGGCACGACCGTGCGCACCGCGGAAGCCGCGAGGACGATCGCGAGGCTGGCAAAGACCAGGACAACAGCGAGCGTGACCCGCTCCGGCCGCCGCAGATACTGACGGAGGGTAAGCACGAACACGGCGAAGTACGCGACGTCGAGGCCCAGTGTCACGACCGTCTGGACGGTCATGCCGGAACCGCCACGTTCAGGCTGCGCAGGGCCGCCGGCGTGAAGCCCGTGTCCACTGCCGTCTTGTCGCCGACGAAGTGCAGGAAGGCGTCGACGAGCTCCGGGTCGAATTGCTGCCCGCGCTCCCGTCGCAGCTCCGAGATGGCGACCTCGACCGTCCGGGCCGGGCGATATGGCCGCGGGTGGACGATCGCATCGAAGGCGTCGACGAGACCGACGATCCGGGCACCGAGCGGGATGGCCCCGGCCTTGAGGCCGTCGGGATAGCCCGCGCCGTCCCAGCGCTCGTGGTGGTGGCGGATGATCGGCCCGAACGATGCGCTCGTCGGCAGCGGCAGGCAGATCCGCTCGCCGATGATCGGATGACGGCGCATCTCCTCCCACTCCTCGGGCGTGAGCGGCCCGGGCTTGGTCAGGATCGAGTCGCGAATGCCGATCTTGCCGACGTCGTGGAGCATCGCGCCGAAGACGACCGACCGGAGCTCGGCGGGCTCCAGGCCGACGCTCGCGCCCAGCTGGTGGGCCAGCGAGGCGAGGCGCTCGCAGTGCTGCTCGGTGACCGCGTCCTTCGCCTCGACCGCATTTGCCAGGGAGGCGATGACGCCGTGCGCCCCGGCCACCTCCTTGATCGCCGCCGCGAGGCGCAGCACGCTCCGCACGCGGGCCATGAGCTCGGCTTCGTCGTAGGGCTTGCGGAGGAAGTCGTCGGCGCCGGCGTCGAGGCCGACGACGACATCCTCGAGGTCCGTGCGGCCGGTCAGGAGGATGATCGGGAGGGCGACGGTCCGCTGGTCAGCCCGCAGGCGACGACAGATCTCGAAGCCGTTCATGCCCGGCAGCTCGACGTCGAGAAGCACCAGATCCGGTCCGTCTTCCAGTGCCGCTTCGAGGCCCTCGGGCCCGGTGCCGACGGCAAACGAGTCGTACCCGGAGCGCGCGAGGCGCCTGGTCAGAAGGGCTCTATTCGCAGCGTCATCCTCAACGACGAGGACCAGGGCTCGTTCTCGACGTGACACGTATTGACCCCCGGGGACGGCGGGTGGTGCCGTCGAGCGACAAGGTCGCCTACGGATGGCGGCCTCGTCTGCCGTACGAAAGTCCGGTTGTGCGGGGCGGCACCGGCCTCGAGCCGCGTTCAGCAGCGGTCGGAAACGGCAGGTGGGGCGGGGGAGGTGGTGGAGATGAGGGGACTCGAACCCCTGACCCCCGCGATGCGAACGCGGTGCTCTTCCAACTGAGCTACATCCCCACGCGCCGGGGAGTCTAGCAGCCGAGCCCAAGTCGCCCGACGGCGCACCCAGGTCGGGCATGCCGACCCAACCGGCGGCGGAGACCGTGGCGTATACAGGGTGTGGTCGTGGCGGAGGTGAGGTTGACCGCGGTTCGCGCCGCATCCGGAGCTCGCGACGAGTTCGCCGAATGGGTGGCCCCGCACCTGCCTGCCCTCGCCCGGCTCGCGGCGCGGCTCGCCCCGGACGGCGAACGAGACGACGTCGTCCAGGAGGCCCTCGCCCGCGCGTGGCGCAAGCGCGCGACGTTCGACCCGGCTCGCGGCACGCCGCTCGCCTGGCTGCTCGCGATTACCGCCGACCAGGCGCGGCGGGCCCGGCGCCGCGTCCGCCCGTTGGCCTTCTTTGCTGCCGCGACGCCCGCGCGATCCATCGACGACCGGCTCGATCTCGAGGCTGCCGTCGCGCTCCTGCCGGCGCGCCAGCGGCTCGCGGTGGACTGCTTCTACTTCGTGGGCCTGTCGGTGGCGGAGACCGCCGCCGTGATGGCCTGCGCTGAAGGCACCGTGAAGTCGACCCTCTCCGACGCCCGCGCGCGCCTCCAGATCCTCCTCGAGGGAGGCCGCGATGCCGGACGTCGATAAGCTGGATCGCCTCCTGACCGAGGCCGGCGAGCGCTGGCGAGCCGGCCAGGAACCTGCCCCGTCGATCGACGCAGTCTGGCGACGGCCTGAGCACACGACCGACCTGCGCTGGGGCTGGGTCCTCGTGGCGGCCGGGGTCGCCCTCGTCCTCGCGGCCGGCCTGCTGAGCACGGGCGGCCGCCCACAGCCCCCGCCGGCGTCTCGCGCCGGGATCGCCTGGGACGACGCCCAGGTTCGGGCCGCGCAGATTCGAGTCGGCGACATCGTGACTGCCACTGGATTCCTGGAGGCTCGTCCGGACCAGCCTCCGAAGCTCTGCATGGGTGGATTGGACTTGCTCATGGCTGGCGTCGCTCCCGAATGCTCGTTGCCCTCGGTCGACCTCTATGGGCTCAACCTCCCGGACGTCCCAGGGCGCCAGGTCGCCGGCGACGTCACGTACGCGTACCGGGTCACGGTGATCGGGGGGTGGGACGGAGCCCGCATCGAGTATCCGGTCGTGAAGGCCGCCCTGGCAGCGAATAGCTACAGCCGACCGCTGCCGTGCCCGACGCCCGCCGCAGGCTGGCCGAATCCCGACTCAAGCGGTGCGTTCCGATCCGCCCTCGACCCACTCGCGCGCGAGATCGCGGGGCACCCGGAGCTTTACGCGGCCTACGCCACGCTGCCGCTTGGGGCGCTCACTGACAGCGTGCCGGCAGTCGAACTCGTACGGACGAAGGTGGACCCCGCAAGCGTCGCGGCCCGCCTCGAGTCCCTCTTCCCGTACGCGCTCTGCATCACCCGCGACTACTCGGACGCGGAGCTCGAGGCCGCAAACTTTGCCTTCGCCGCCGGACCAGTGTCGATGCCCGCGATCGACCAGGACACGCACCGCGTTGGGGTCGAGATCACCGCCGTCGATGATCAGACGCTCCCGATCTTCCTGGCACATCCCGCTGCCTATCCGATTCCGCTGGTAACGCGATATGTCGCCACAGCCCCGCAGGCATCGCCGGCGCCGACCAGCACCGTGCCCGTCCCTTCGGTGCCCGCGAGCTGTCCGGTAACCCTGCCTGACTCCTCCTTCCAGCCTCCGGCGCCGTACCCGCCCGTGCCGAGAATCCCGAACCAGGGCTGGGTTGGCACGAGCCACCTGTGGACACTGGTCAGCGCCGACGGCCGAGGCTGGGCGGGATCGCCATCAGCGACGACGGGGATCTCCGTGAAGACGTTCTGGTGGAGCGCCGATTGGACGATGCACCAGGAACCAGCACCCCCGATCCTCGTCGCCGGCCATCGGCTCGACGGCCCTGGCTCGTTCTCGGTCGGTCCCGGGACGAACGCCAGCAATGCCGACATCGGGACGGCGATGCTGGTGGGCGTCGAGTTCCCGTCGATTGGCTGCTGGCAGGTGACTGGCTACTACAGGCAGGCATCGGTGTCATACGTCGTCTGGGTCGCGAGCGATTCGGCGGCCGAGACCGGCCCTCCGATCTCGCAGGCCGACGTCGACGCCATGACGGCTCGGGAGGTCGCGACCCAGTTCGAGCAGGCTCGGACGATCCCGAGCTGGGATGTTGCGTGGGGCGACCTGAGCAGCTATAGCCAGGGGCTGGTGGGGTCGAAGGAGGCGTTCATCGCGGCTGAGACGTCCTTCAATGCCGAGGGCGGGCTGCGTTATGAGGTGGGGCCGGCCCAGGCATGGCCGTGGGATGGAATCGCCGCGCCGGAATCCGGCTACTTTTCGCCGGCCCTTCTCGCCGACCTGCAGACGAAGGTCGACTTGGGCCGGGCCTTCTTCGTGACGATTGCCCACCCGGACGTCAACGGGGCCTCGCTGGGCTCGAGCAGTTACGTCGTGGCGCCGCTGAGTGGCGGTGACTGGAGGGTCTGGATCGTCCATTGAGCGCTTGATTCATTCGAACAGATGTTCGATAATCCCAGCCATGGCGGCACTTTCCCCGGACGTGACGGCGGCTCTCGCGACCCTCCGGACGAGGTGGGGCGCGGCCGCTCCCGCGCGAATCGGCGAGGTCGTGGGCGCGCTCGCGACCGCGCCGCTCGAGGTGCCCGACGACGAGTCCGAGCACGCCGGCCGGCTGAGCGGCGAGCCGGATCCCGCGAAGGTTCTCTCGACTGGCTTCCCGACGCTCCACGCGATCCTCGGCCCGGGCGGCCTGCCGCGCGGCATGGGCGTCTCGCTCCGGGGCGACCTGTCGAGCGGCCGGACGACGCTCGCCCTGCGGCTTGCCGCCGAGGCCCAGGCAGCCGGCTCGATCGTCGCGTGGCTGGACCTCGCGATGGCCTTTGACCCCGTCGAGGCGGTGGCCCGAGGCATCAAGCTCGAGTGGCTCGTCGTCGTGACGCCGGCGGACGTCGACGAGGGGATCGTGATCGCCGGCACCCTGCTCTCGAGTCGAACCATCGACCTGCTCGTCATCGACCTGCCCCAGAAGGTCGCGGGCGGGGCGAAGGTCGCCGATCGACTCGGCCGCCTCGCCGCCCTCGCCAGACGGGCGGGTATCACCCTCGCCGTCCTCGAGCCCCCGGGCCTGCATGCCAGCCTCGCCGGCGCGGTCGGCGAGGCGACCGGGGTCCGGCTCGAGCTCGCTCGTCGCTCGTGGATCCGGCTCGGGCGCGACGTCGTCGGCCAGCGAACGGAGGTGGTTGTGGCCCGCAACCGGGCCGGTCCGCCTGGCCGGCGGGCGACCCTCCGGATCCTCTACGCCGACGGTGGCGAGCGCGACGCCTGCCTCCGCCGCGACGAGCTCCTCTCCGACGAGCTGCGAGACCGTCGGCCGGTTCAGCTGGCGGGAGCGCAAGGCGCGGCCGAGCCGGGCGCGCGAGCGCACTTGGTGACGTGCGTGAGCAAGCCCGACGAAGGACGCAACGCAGCGAACCGGCCGGATCAACCGGCCGACCCCATCCCAGTGCCCGGGACACGGACCGATGCGACTCCTCCATCTCTATCGCCCGCACCTCCTCCTCGACCTCGCGAGGCAACGCCTGCCCTCCGGCTCCTGGCCGGCGGGACCGATCGTCCTCGGCGGCCAGCCCTGGACCGACGGGACGGTCCTCGACGCGGATCCGGGCGCGCGAGCGCTCGGCGTCCGACGCGGGATGCCGCTCGGCTCGGCGCATCGACTGGCGCCGGAGGCGACCTTCCTCGAGCCCGACCCGGAGGCTGATCGAACCTCGGCCGAGGCCGCCTTCGAGCAGCTCGCGACCTACAGCCCGGCCCTCGCCGGCACCTCGGACCCGACGAATGCCGCGTTCGGCCTGTTCGAGGCCCAGGTCGACGGGCTCGAGGGCCTGTGGGGTCCCGAGCACCAGCTGGTCGCGACCGTCGGTAGTGCTCTCGAGCCGGTCGTTGCCGGCCGTGCCCGGGCGGGGATTGCCGGCACTCGCTTCGCGGCGACCGTCGCCGCGGCCGCGGCGGCACCGGGTGAGCTCGTCAGCGTCCCGCCCGGCGACGAGGCGCGCTTCCTCGCCCCGCTCCCGACCTCGCTGCTGACCCCGGACATCGACATCCGGGCCCGTTTGCGCCGCTTCGGCCTTCGCCGGATCGAGCAGGTCGCGGCGTTGCCGGCCTCGGCCCTGATCGCCCGCTTCGGCGAGGAGGGCGCCCGGGTCGGGATGCGGGCCCGCGGCGAGGAGACCGATCCGTTCCGGCCGCGGCGTGCCCCGGAGCGGCTGGCCCTGGCCCTGCCCATCGAGCCCGCGGTCGCGGAGCTGGAGGCGGTGCGCTTCGTCCTGCGCCGGATCGCCACGGCGCTCGCCGGCAACCTGCTCGCGCGAGGCCTCGCCGCGACCCGCGGTCGAATCCGCCTCGAGCTCGATCTAGCCTTCGCGAAGGATGGCGTCCCGCCGGAGCTCGTCGTCGAGGGTCGCTTCCCGGAACCGACCGCCGACGCGGAGGCGATCGAGCGGCTGCTCCTGGCCCGCCTCGAGCGCGTGCCGCCGCCCGCTCCCGTGGCCCGCCTCGAATTGGAGCTCTCCGGCGCCGAAGCCGCGACCGGCCAGCAGCTCCCGCTGTTCGTGCCCCAGGCGCTCCACGGCGCGCGGCTCGCGTGGCAGCTCGCGCGCCTCGCCCTGACCTACGGCGACGATCGGGTTCGGCGGGTCGAGGTCACGGATCCGGATGCGCTCCTGCCGGAGCGGCGCTGGACCTGGCGCCCGGTCACGGACCCCCGATGAGCCCCGCCGCGGGCAACGGCCCTGACGGCCGATGACCCGCCTCTTACGTGCTCATCCCGCAATCGACGTCGATGTCAGGGAGGGCCGGCTCGTGGCGATCGCCTGGGCCGGGCGGCGCGAGCCGGTCGAGGTCTGCAACCACTGGCGCGTCGACGAATCGTGGTGGCGCGACCCGATCGCCCGCGACTACTACAAGGTCATCGGCCAGCGCTGGCTGGCGCTCGTCTACTTCGATCGCGTGGCCGGGACCTGGCACCTCGAGCGGCTCTACGACTGATCCGCGCCGCGGAGTCACTCCGCGTGGCCGTCGAGATGAAATCGCCCAGACCCGACCCCCAGTCGACGTCCGGCACCAGCGAGCGGCGATTCCGGTCTGCCGGTCGGATACTCGACGGATTGGCCCAGCAACCTCGGCCGCGCGTGTCGAAAACCGGGCTGCTGGTCGGTTTCTGACGCCGTCGGCGTCGGGGACCCGACTACCAGTCGACGTCCGGCCTCAGAGGCCGCTCGCGTTACCGGCCCTGGGCGCCGAGCGAGACGACGAAGACGACGAGGGCCACGAGGACGATCGCGAGGATCGCCGCTCCGATCCAGTCCCGGGGCCGTGGCTTCATGTCACGCGGATCGTATCGCCGCGCCGGACATTGGAGGACCCCGTCGCCCCCAGAAGCGACGGGGTCCTGTTCCTGGTCGTCGGCCCGCTCACCAGGCTTTTCGACCGGTCGGCAGCCAGCTGTGGTCGCCGGCTGCCGCCTCGCTTCGGATGACGCATCCGAAGCGTTGACAAGTGTGGGTCAGGTCGAGCTCGCTGCAAGCGCCGCCGGGAGGAGAACGAGGATCAGGAGGATTGCGAGGAGGAGCATCGCAATCGTCCTCGTCATGACGGCGGCCAGTCCCACGAGATCCGTTCCCACGGCCATCTGACGCCACGATCCCGAAAACTGTTGCGTGTTTTCAGACTAGAACATCTGTTCTATAGTAGTTCGCCCCGGCAACTCTGCCGAGGCCTTCCCGGGCGACCCGCCCGGACCGCAGCGATGTCCCCCGGACTGGATCAGCGAGCCATGCCGCCGACCTACGCGGAGCTCCACTGCCACACGAACTTCTCGTTCCTGGACGGCGCCTCCACGGTCGAGGACCTCGTCGAGCGAGCGGTCGAGCTCCAGATGCCGGCGCTCGCCGTCACCGACCACGATGGGCTGTACGGCGTCGTCCGATTTGCGCTCGCGGCGGAGGCGGCGGGGATCCGGCCGGTCCTCGGCATCGAGATCGAGCTGCTCGACGCCGCGGTCCCGGATCCGCACGGCGTGGTCGTGCCGGCCCGACGCGCCTGGCGGCCCGGCCGGGGGCGGGCACGAAGCGAGGACCGCCTCGAAACCGCGGTCGCGGACGGCGTGCCGGACCGACCGCGCCCGAGCCGGACCCGGTTGCCGGGTCATCGGCGGGTGGTCAAGGAGGACCTGCGGGGGATCGGGGAGCGGCAGCGCGGGCCGCACCTCGTCCTGCTGGCACGCGACGCGATCGGCTATCGGAGCCTCTGCCGGCTCATCTCCCGCGCGAATCTCAACGGGACCAAGCGGGTCCCGCAGTTCCGCCAGGACCTGCTCGCCGAGCACCACGAGGGCCTCGTTGCCCTCTCCGGCTGCCGCGACGGTGAGATCGCGCGGCGGCTCCGCGTCGGCGATCGCGAGGGCGCGGCCCTGGTTGCGCGGCGCTACGCCGAGCTGTTCGGGCTGGGCGATGGGACGGCGAGCTCAAGCTTCTTCCTCGAGCTCTCGCACCACCTCCTGCCCGACGACGACTGGCTCGTCGCGGAGGCCGCGGCACTGGCCGACGAGCTCGGGCTGCCGGTCGTCGTCACGAATGACATCCACTACGCCCGGCCCGAGGATCGCGAGCTCGGCGACGTCCTGAGCGCGATCTTCCACGGCCGGACGCTCGACACCCTGGCCGACCTCCGGCGACCCGACGGCGAGTCGTACCTCAAGTCCGCCGGGGAGATGGCAGCCTTGCCGCCGGGCGGCAACTCGCCCGGCCGTCAGCCGGGCGCCGACGATCGTGTGGCCCGCCGCTGGCGCGAAGGGATCGCCACGTCGGTCGAGCTGGCCGAGACCTGCTCGGTCGAGCTCGGCTTCGAGAAATACCGCTTCCCCGGCTTCGCGGTGCCGCAGGGCGAGACCCCGTCCAGCTATCTCTCGGAGCTGTGCTGGGGCGGTGCCCGGCGGCGCTACCACCCGATGACACCCGCGGTCGTCGACCGGCTCGCGCACGAGCTCGGTGTCATCGAGCGAGCCGGGCTCGCGGAATTCTTCCTGATCTGCTGGGACTTGATGCGGTTCGCGAGAGAGGAGCGGATCCCGGCGCAGGGTCGCGGCAGCGCGACGAGCTCGATCGTGTCCTACACGCTCGGGATCAGCCGGGTCGAGCCGATCGCCCACAACCTCCTGTTCGAGCGGTTCATCAACGAGGGCCGGACGACCTACCCCGACGTCGACATCGACTTCAGCTCCGAGCGACGGGAGGAGGTCATCCAGTACGTCTACCAGCGCTACGGGCCTGAGCACACCGGGATGGTCTGCAATCTCGTGACCTATCGGGCTCGATCGGCCGTCCGCGAGATCGGGTATGCCCTGGGCTTCCCGCGCCCGTTGGTGGACCGCGTGGCCAAAGCCCTCGAGACGTACGACAGCGTCATGGTCCGGCGCGACCTCGAAGCGGACGGCGGCTTCGCCGAGTTCTTTCGCCGCCCGGGCGAAGACGAGGTGCCCGAGGTGGCTGCAGCAGCCAGGACCGGCGAGCGCGGCCTGACCGACGAGATGGGCCAGCTGAACCACGGACGCGGGGGCCGCTTCGGCTCGGATGGGGCCGGGGAGCACGGCGATGGCCGCCAGGCTCGCCCCGAGGACGCCAACCGAAGCGAGGCGCCCGTCGGTGAGGAGCTGATCGATGGGATCGGCCAGCTCAACAGGCGGATGCCGCTCGTCGGCAAGGTCCCGCCCTGGCGCCAGCCGCCCAAGCCGGTCGATCCGGCCGCGCCACGCCCCTTCGCGTGGCTCGGGGAAGCGGGACCGCGTCCGTCCGGGATGTGGGAGGAGGCATCGCATGCGACCCCCGGCGCCGCGCCTCGCGTCGAGAGCGCCTTGGCCGAGACGGAACTGTCCCAGACAGGCACTCCAGGACTGTTAGATCGGGCAATCGACGTTGCTGGTGGACCGTCAGGCGGTCAAAGTCGCGATTTCGTCCCGCTGGGAGCGTGGGCCGGGACAAATTCCGAGGCTCGAGGCGGCGCCGGGACGACGGGGGCGGCAGCAATCATTCCTAACAGTCCCCCCATGACTGTCTGGGAAGAACGCAGCCAACCCAGCGGCCCGGGGCCAAGCGCGTCAGGGATGTGGGAGGAGGCGCCGCAGTCGCCACCCGCGATTCGGCCCGGGCGGAGCGGCGACGACGAAGGCGGTCCGGGCGATACGCCGGCGAGCGTCGCCTGGCTGCGAGCCGGTCGGGGGACGGGCTACGCGGTCGCCCCGGGACTTGTGGATGGACGGCAGATCGACCCCGAGAGTGGGGCCGTCGCGCCGCCCGCGCGTCGGACCGATCGGCTCGGGCGACCGAACCACTGGGACCCACCGCCGGCGAGGGCCGGCACGGGCCTCCAGCGGCCCGAGCCGCACAGCTCCGTGGCGCGAGTCGAGCCGGAGCCGGTGCCGCAGGCGCGCGGCGGCAGCACCGTGGCCATGTCCGACTGGGAGCGCTGGCTCGAGTTCTGCGCCCGGATCGACGGCTTCCCACGGCACCTGAGCATCCACTCGGGCGGGATGCTCGTGACCGCCGCGCCGCTGATCGACATCGCGCCGCTCGAGCGGGCGACGATGAAGGATCGCGTCGTCGTCCAGTTCGACAAGCGCGACGTCGAGACGCTCAAGCTCATCAAGCTCGACCTGCTCGGGCTGGGGATGCTGGCTGCGATCGACGAGACGATCCAGCTGATCGAGCACGACTGCGCGACCTGCGTCGTCCTCGACGCGATCCCGGAGCAGATCCCGGAAGTCTTCGACATGATCCAGGCCGCCGACACTGTCGGCGTGTTCCAGATCGAGAGCCGGGCCCAGATGCAGACGCTGCCGAAGTCGCGGCCGAAGACCCTCGACGATCTCGTGGTCGAGGTCGCGATCATCCGGCCGGGTCCGATCCAGGGCAACGCCGTGCATCCCTTCCTCCGACGGAAGCAGGGACTCGAGCCCGTGACCTACCTCCACCCCAGCCTCGAGCCGGTGCTCCGCGACTCGATGGGCGTGATCCTCTACCAGGAGCAGGTGATGCGGATCGCGATCGACGTCGCGGGCTTCACGCCCGCGGAGAGCGACGGCTTCCGGCGGGCAATGGGCACGTGGCGCTCGAACCGCGAGATGGAGAAGCTCCACGCCCAGTTCCACGACGGCTGCCTGCGCCAGCCCGGCATGACCGAGGAGATCGCCGAGGAGCTGTTCCGGCAGGTCTCCGCGTTCGCGAGCTTCGGCTTCGCGAAGTCCCACGCCGCGGCCTTCGCGAAGACCGCGTACGAGTCCTGCTTCCTCAAGCTCTTCTACCCCGCCCAGTTCCTCGTCGGGCTCATCAACGCCCAGCCGATGGGCTTCTATCCCGTGGAGGTGCTCGTCAACGACGCCAAGCGCCACGGGGTGGTCGTGCTGCCGGTCGACGTCAACGCCTCGAGCTACAAGACGACGACGGAGTGGGTCGGCGAGCCCGGTCCGATCGTCGACTCGCCCGCCTGCGTCGTGCCGGGTGAGACCGCGCGACGGCAGTGGGCCGCCGAGAGCGCGACAGGCTGGGGCGTCCGGCTCGGGCTGCATCTCGTGAAGGGCATCGGGGAGCAGCACGAGGAGCTCCTCAACCGGGAGCTGGAGCGCGGGCCCTACGCGTCGCTGGCGGACGTGGTGGAGCGCACGGGATTGCCGGAGGAGACAATCGAGCGGTTGATCCGGACCGGTGCGCTCGATTCGCTCGGGCGACCGCGGCGCGAGCTCCTGTGGCAGCTCCGGGAGGTTGCGGGGGCGGCACGGGGGCGCGTCGATGGCAAGGCGCTCCGCGTGGCCAAGCGGGTGCGCGGTCGGACGTCCGCGAGCGCGGGTCGGCCCATGGACCTGCGGCTGCCCGCGACGGATGCGCCGGCCCTGCCGCCGATCACCGAGGTCGAGCGGCTGGGCGATGCCTACGCGGTGGTCGGACTCGATGCGAAGCGCCAGGTCATCGAGCTCTTCCGGCCCTCGCTCGACGCCATCGGCGTCGTCACCGCGGCGGATCTCGCTTCGTGCCGGCCAGGGCCGGTTCGGATCGCCGGCCTCGTCGTGACCCGCCAGCACCCGATGACCGCTCGCGGCACGGTCTTCCTCGCGCTCGAGGACGAGACCGGGATGGTCAACGTCACCCTCTGGCCGGATACCTGGGCGCGCCTCCGTGGCGTGGTCCGACGGCACGCCCTGCTCCTGGTCGACGGCGAGCTCCAGCGCGAATCGTCGGTCGTCAACGTCGTGGCGAACGAGGTCCGATCGCTCACCCAGGTCGTGGATGCCGTGGCCGGCCGCGACGGCCCGGAGGGCATCCGCCAGCTTGGGCACGCCGGGATGCGCCGCCTTGGCTGAGCGACGTATACGGCTGACCGCACGCCGTTGTACGCTCCGGCGATAGGATCCTGCCCCGCTCCGCCAGGCGCATCGCGAATTCTCTGGTCGCCTCGGGAGAATCGGCGGGACACGACGGACATCGACCCGACCGGGCGCGCCTCGCCCCCGGTCATGGCGAACCGCCGTGCAGCAATCATTCAGGAGGACGCGCACGGATGAATCTACCGAAATCCATTACCGCAGGACTGGCCATCACCGCCTTGGTCGTGGCCGCCTGCTCGAGTGCCACGCCGACGCCGTCGGGCGCCGCGGGCGGCGGCTCGCAGGCCCCCGGGGCCTCGGGTGGTCTCAGCGCCACGTCGTTCGACGCCACCTTCTCGGCGATGTCCCAGCTCACGAGCGTGACATCGGCCGGCAGCGGCCTGGTCGGGGTGATCCTGCCGGACACCACCACCTCGGCCCGCTACACCAGCTATGACCTGCCGTACCTGACCAAGGCCTTCACCCAGGCCGGGTACACGAACGCGCAGTTCAAGATCGACAACGCCGCGGGCACGACGACGACCGAGCTTGCGATCGCGCAGGCCGACATCGCCGCCGGCGCCAAGGTCCTGCTCGTCGACCCGATCGACAGCACGACCGGCAACCAGATCCAGGCAGCCGCCGCGGCCGCCGGGATCCCGATGATCAGCTACGACCGCGCGACCTTCCAGGGCACGAACACCTACTACGTCAGCTTCGACAACGTGCAGGTGGGCGAGCTCATCGGGAAGGGCTTCATGCAGTGCGTCACTGACTGGGCCGTCACGAGCCCGAAGGTCTTCACCGTTGACGGTGGCCAGGACACCGATCCCAACGCGATCGACTTCGCGAAGGGCTACAACGACGCGGTCTGGGGCCAGAAGGTCGCCCAGGTCTCGGCCGGCGCCACCAACAGCGCGGGCATGAGCCTCGTGGGCGAGCAGCTCGCCCCCGGTTGGAACAACGATCAGGGCGGCACGATCTTCCAGCAGGCCCTTACGGCCCACCCGGAGATCAACGCGACGATCGAGGCCAATGACGGCCTCGCCGGCGCGGTCATCGCCAAGCTGAAGGCGGCCGGCGTGGCTGCCAAGAAGGTTCCGACCACGGGCCAGGACGCCACTCTGACGGGGCTGGAGTTCGTGCTCCAGGGTTGGCAGTGCGGTTCCGTCTACAAGGCGGTGTACGTCGAGGCCCAGGCCGCCGTGGCCCTGGCGACGTACCTCCGGGCCGGTCAGACGCCGCCTGCGGCGCTGATCAACGGCACCACCACGGATCCCAAGGGCAGCACCACCGAACCTGCCGTCCTGCTGACCCCCGTCTGGGTCAACGCGGCGAACATGCAGGCCACGGTCATCACCGACCAGTTCGTCAAGGCCGCTGATCTCTGCGCCGCAGTCGGCGCGGCTGTCTGCACGGCCGCCGGGATTCACTAGGCTCGAACGGCTCGCGCCGCGTCGCGACGTGAGCCACCCCAACTCGGCGTAACCTCGTGTCGCACCCGCCACCGGCGGGTGCGACACGTACTATTCAGGGGACCTGCCGCAACCTGCGGCAGCCATGACGGAGACGATGGCCACGGACTCGCTGCCATCCAGTTCCTCCACGACGGAGGTGCCCCGTCCCGCGGCCGGCGGCGTCGCCACGCCGCTGCTCAGCCTGCGCGGCATCAGCAAGCACTTCGGGGCCGTCCAGGCGCTCTATGCCGTCGACCTCGACCTTCCCTCCGGCCAGGTGACCGCGCTCTGCGGTGACAACGGCGCCGGGAAGTCCGTGCTGACCAAGACGATCGCCGGGATCCACCAGGCCGACGAGGGCGAGATCCTGTGGGAAGGCCGGCCGGTCCAGATCCGCAACCCCGGCGACGCCGCAAGCCTCGGCATCGAGACCGTCTACCAGGATCTCGCTCTTGCCGACAACCTCGACATCGTCCAGAACATGTTCCTCGGGCGCGAGCGCCTGAAGGGCCTTGTTCTCGACGATGGGAGCATGGAGGGCGCGGCAGCCGAGACCCTCGCCAGCCTCCACGTCACGACCGTGCGGTCGATCCGCCAGCCAGTCGCAACCCTCTCGGGCGGTCAGCGCCAGGCGGTCGCCGTCGCGAAGGCGGTCATGTGGAACTCGAAACTCGTCATGCTCGACGAGCCGACGGCCGCACTTGGCGTGGCCCAGACGCGCATGGTCCTCGACCTCGTCCTTCGGCTGAAGGATCGTGGCCTTGCGGTGATGGTCATCTCCCACAACCTCAACGACGTGTTCGAGGTCGCGGACCGGATCGCCATCCTCCGGCTCGGCCGCATGGTCGCCCAGGATTCGGTCAAGGCGTTCGACCGCCAGTCCGTTGTCGATTACATGACGACCGGCAGCACGAGCCGCGCGCCGGGCGCGCCGACCGCTGCGGCAGCGCCGCGGCCGGACTGACATGACGGACGTCGACCTGGCGAGCGGCGGCGTGCCGCCGCCCGATGCCGAGCTCGAAGCCGAGTCCGCGCCGGACCTGACGGCCGCGTCCGTCGCCGCGGACGTCATCCCGCCGGAGATCCTGGCCGGATCGCTCGCCGAATACCTGCGGGCGTGGGCGAGCCGGGTGCGCGGCGGCGACGCGGGCATCCTGCCGGTCGCGATCGCGCTCGTGGCGGTCTCGGCGGTCTTCACCGTCGTGAGCCCGGGCAATGTCTTCCTGTCGCCCAGGAACCTCGTGAACCTGTTCGATCAGAGCACGGTGTTCATCGTCCTGGCGATGGGCGAGGGCTTCGTCCTGCTCCTGGGCGAGATCGACCTGTCAATCGGCTATGTCGCCGCGATCGGCGGGATCGTGACCGCGAACATGGTCCAACCGGGATTGAACATCCCGTGGCCGCTCGCGATCGCCGCGGGCATCGCGACCTGTGCCGGGATCGGGGCGATCCACGGAATCATCATCACCCGCCTCCGGATGCCGGCCTTCGTCGTCACCCTCGCCGGCTACCTGCTGTGGTTCGGGGTGATGATCATCATCCTCGGGCCCGCCGGCGGCGTTGGAATCACGAGCGGCGTGATCGCGAATCAGCAGGCGCTCTACGGCATCGTCTACTCCTACATCGACCCGACCCTGGCCTGGATCGGGCTCGCGATCCTGATCGCCGTGGTCGCCGCCGCCATGTGGCTGTCCGATGCCGCGCGCCGTCGGAAGGGCCTCGTCGCTCCGCCACCGGGTCTCACGGCCCTGAAGATCCTCGCCGTCGCCGCGGCCGGGATCGCGGTCGTCGCCATCTGCAACGTGAACCGTGGCTCGTTCCTGCCGATCATCGGCGTGCCGTGGGTGGTGCCGCTCGTGGTCGTCGTGCTGGTGATGTGGACGGTCCTGCTCGAGCGGACGCCGTTCGGCCGCCACGTCTACGCAGTGGGCGGCAATGCCGAGGCCGCCCGCCGGGCCGGGATCGACGTGAGCCGCATCCGAACCCTTGGGTTCGTGCTCTGCTCGGCCACGGCCGGCGTCGCCGGCGTGATCTATTGCTCTCAGCTCGGTGGCATGACCACGAACATCAACGGCGGCCAGCTGGTGCTCTACGCGGTGGCGGCGGCGGTCATCGGCGGGACGAGCCTCTTCGGCGGCCGCGGTCGCGCGATCCACGGCCTCCTCGGCGGGCTGGTGATCGGCGCGATCTACAACGGCCTGTACCTGCTCGGGATGCCGATCCAGTACCAGCTCATCGCGACCGGCCTGGTGCTTCTGGCGGCGGTGAGCGTCGACTCGCTGTCGCGGCGGGGGTCGGTCACGGCGGGCGCCCGGGCCTGATCCTCTAGCCGCGGGTTAGCGGCCCTGGCGGCGGCTAGCGGCGGCCGCCGGCCTTGGCGGCGCTCTTCGACGCGCTTTTCGAGCGGCCGGAGCTGCCTCGTTGCGCCCGGCCCGCGCTCGACAGCGCGAGGAAGCGCTTGTACCAGGCCGCTCCCGCTGCGAACAGCACCGAGGCGGGCAGCCCGACCGTGATGCCGCTGAACAGGAAGTCGCCGATCGGGATCGTCGAGCCCGAGGCCGGAGCCGCGATCGTGACGACGTACAGCGAGTACAGCGCCACGTCGACGATCCCGACGAGCAGGCCGAGGAGGTAGCTCGCCCTGGGCGCGGTGAAGCCGACGAGGAAGATCGGGATCATCGCCGGCGGCAGGGTCAGCGTCTGGAACGCGAACAGCGTCACGGCATTCGGGGCGAACAACGCGCCGATGAAGCCGACCACGACGAGGCCGAGCGCGATGAGGAACCACCGGCCCCGGATCAGCTTCGGCAGGGCGGCGAGATCCTCGCGGTAGTTCGCGGGGCGATAGGCCGCCCGGAACGACGAGCCGAGCCCGGGTCGGACCGCGGCCGCGGTCGCCGCGGGAGCAGGTCGGGCGGGCGTGGCAGTCCGAGCACTTGCTGCCGCGTCGCCGTCGGCATCGAGCTCGACGTCGTCGGTCGGCTGGACGAACGTCTGGCGGTAACGGCGCCGGGCCTCGGCGCGATTCGTTTGCTTGGCGCGAGCCAAGGGACCACCTCGCGGTGCGGGACGGGGCCTGAATGGTACGCGATCCCCGATCGAGCTCGACCAAGGGTGCCCGGCTCCTCCTGGCTTTGGTGACCGCGTGATGAGCGGCGCGTAAGGCGGCCCTGCTACAACGACCCGGCCGATCCGCCCGGCTCATGTCCCCGCCGGGAGGTCGTGCCCGTGGAACGCGCCCGTGTGGCGAGCTTCGCCGCGCTGCTCATCGCCCTCTCGATCAGCGGCGCCGTCGTTGCCGCGGCGTCCCTTGGCGGACCCGCGCCCGCGGCACCGCCGACCTGGCCGGTGTCGACGTCGCTGCTCCTCGCGGAGCTCCAGACCGGCGGGGCTTCCGCCTCGGACGAGTTCGTCGAGGTCACCAACGCGGGCGCCGCCTCAGCCGACCTCGTCGGCCTCGAGGTCGTCTACGTGACCTCGACGGGCGGGACGGTGACCCGGAAGGCCACGTGGGCGGCGAGCCGGCCCCTCGCGCCCGGCCAGCACCTGCTGATCGCCAACAGCTCCGGCGTCTTCGGCGCGATGGCCGATGGCACGTACAGCGGCGGCTTTGCCGCGACCGGTGGTGCGGTCGTCCTGCGTCCCATCGGCGGCGCGCCGATCGATGCGGTCGCCTGGGGCGACGCCACCAATGCCTTCATCGAGGGCTCGGTCGCCCCGGCACCCGCGGCGAACGCGAGCATCGAACGCAAGCCCGGCGGCCTGGGCGGCAACACGATCGACACGAATGCCAACGCGGCGGACTGGTTCGTCCAGGCGTCCCCGAACCCGCAGAACCTCGCAGCTCCGCCCGTACCCGCGCCTGGAGCGTCGGCGACGCCATCGGCCGCACCAACCGCGAGTCCGACCGCCAGCCCCACGACGGCGGAGCCAACCGCAACCCCGGCGCCGACGGAGACGTCTGCGGCCAGCCCCGGCGCATCGCCCGAGCCCTCGGCGAGCGATCCCGCTCCGTCGGCCAGCCTGGAGCCCACGACCAGCCCGGAGCCCACGGCCACGGCGACCCCGACACTAACCGAGGAACCGACACCGACGATCGAGCCGACGCCCGAGCCGACCGCGGAGCCGACGCCGACGCCATCGGCCGCCCCGACACCGACACCCGCTCCGACACCAACTCCCGAACCCACGGTCGCCCCGACGGCCAGCCCAACCGACAGCCCGACTCCGTCGGCCACCGCGCCGTCGGTCGCCTCGATCGCGGCGGTACGGCTCCAGGCGGACGACACCACTGCGACCGTCGAGGGCGTGCTGACGACGCGACTGGGCGCCCTCGAGGGCAATCGCAAGGCGTTCCTGCAGGATGCGACCGCCGGCATCGCGGTGTACCTCGATGTCGCGGTCAGCGACGGGCTGCCGGCCGGGACGGCGATCCGGGTCAGCGGCACCCTCGACGATCGGTACGCCGAGCGAACGCTGCGGGTGAGCCTCGCCGACGTCGTCGTGCTCGGGGACGGCTCGCTGCCCAATCCTCTCGCAACGACCTCCGGCGCCATCACCGAAGCGCTCGAGGGCACTCGCGTCGTGGTCGACGGCCTAACCGTCGGCTCACCCAGCGCTCTCGCCGATGGCCTCGGGATCCTCGTCGACGACGGTTCCGGCCAGGTGCGGGCCATCAGCGGGGCCGACGCGCTCGGCACGGCCCTCCTGCCCGCGGGCTCCCACGTCCAGGTCACGGGACCGGTGGGGCAGCACGACTCGTCGGGCACCGGCACGACCGCCTACCGGATCCACGTGACGCTCGCCGGGGAGCTCGCGCTCCTCCCGAGCCCGACACCGACCCCGACGCCGACCGCGAGCGCGAGCCCGAGCGCCACGCCGACATCGCTCCCGACGCCGAGCCCCTCGCCCCAGCCGACGCCGACGCCGTCGGCGAGCCCGAGCGCGACGCCGGTCGCCACGCCGACCGCCACTCCCACCCCGACGCCGAGCGTGACCGCGACGCCGACCCCGACAGCCAGCCCAACGCCCACTCCGACCCCGACCCCGGCGCCGAGTGCCATCCCGATCCATCAGGCCCGCGCGACGGCCGTCGGGTCGACCGTGACGGTCGAAGGCGTCGTGACCGCCGAAGGTGGGCGGCTGGGCACGCCGTCGCTCATCGCCATCGCGGATGCGACCGGCGGGATCGTGGTGCGCGTGCCGGACGGCGCGATCTCGCCCGGGCGAGGGACGACGATCCGGGTCACCGGGCCGCTCGCCGATCCGTACGGGCAGCTCGAGATCAGGCCTGCCACCACCGGCTTCCGGATCACCGGCATGGGCGTCATCCCTGCGCCGAACGCCGTGATCGTGCCCGACCTGGGCGAGACCACCGAAGCGACGCTCGTCCAGATCCTGGGCACCGTGAAGACCGCGCCGAGCAAGGGCACGAGCGGCGACCTCTCGATCGACGTCGTCGATGCCGCGGGCCGCACGTTCCGGGCCGCAGCCGATGGCTCGAGCGGCATCAAGGCCACCGACATCCCGCGCAACCAGCCGCTCCGGCTCGTCGGTCTCGTGGGTCAGCACGCCTCCCGCAAGGGCGCGCTCGACGGCTACCGCATCTGGCTGCGGGATCGGGCCGACATCGCGATCATTCCCACCGCCGGAGCAAGCCCAACACCAGCCGTTGCCACACCGATTGCCGTCGCTGCCGCGCTGCACGCCACCGACGGCACGACGCTGACCATCGAGGCCACCGTGACCGCGGGCGTGTCGCTTCTCGACTCGAGCGGGCGGCGCATCGTCGTCCAGGATGCGTCGGGCGCGATCGAAATCCTGCTGCCGACGGGCACGCCGGGCCCGCCGGTCGGGGCCCACCTGCGGATCACCGGCGAGAAGGCCCATGCCTGGGGCGCTCCGCGCCTCAAGGCCGCGACGGCGGTCGTGAGCCAGGCAGGCGCCGGGATCTCGCCCGCAGCGCGCGGGGCGACCCTCGGCGAAGCCGACGAGTGGCGGCTCGTGCGCCTGAGCGGCACGGTCCTGAGCGTGCAGCGGATGGGCGACCGCTGGCGAGCCGAGATCCGGCTCCCGAACGGCGACCGGATCCCGATCCTCGGGCAGGCCGGGGCCGGCATCCCCTCGACCGCGATCGTCGAGGGCCGCGCGGCCACCGTGATCGGGATCGTGCGGCGGCCGTATCCGACCGCCACGGATCGCCGGTTTGCGCTCCTGCCGCGTGGCAAAGCGGACCTCGCGCTGGGGCCGGCAGGTGGCGCAGGCGGATCCCAGGGCGGAGGTGGCACATCGAGCTCAGGGGACTCAGCGGCCGGTGACGCTGCGCTCGGCGCGCTCGGCTCGAGCGCGAGCACGGCCGACGTCACGCCGGACACCGACCTCGCCACCCTCTTCGAGCACGTCGGCGGACAGGTCCACGTCGGCGGCCTCGTGACCGAGCTGACGGCCGATGGGTTCCTCCTGGACGACGGGACCGCCGTTGCCCGCCTCGTGCTCCACGGCGACGCCCTCGTGCTCCTGCCGCACATCCGCGTCGGCGAGGCGCTCGCCGCCAGCGGAACCGTCGAGCAGCAGGGCGAGGCGCTGACGGTCAGCGTTGCGTCGGCAGCGGACCTCGTCCGTGTCGGCGATCTCGGCCAGGCGCTGCCGCTCGCGGTGGGCTCCCCTGATGCGGCCGCCTCGGAGGCCCCGCACCACGGCGGCGTGCTCGGCACCGCGAGCTCCATCGATGCCATCCCGGCGGGGCTCAGCGTGGTCACGCTCGCCGGCGTCACGGTCCTGTCGGTCCTCGTGACCTTGCTTCGGCGGCGCATCGCGGAGCGGCGCTCGCGGGCCCTCGTCCTGGCCAGGCTCGCGACCCTCACGGGCCATTACGCCGGGCACGCACGGGTCCGACGGCCGTGAGCACGCATCAACCACGATCGCTCGGGGTTGACGCTCGTTCGAACGGGTGCCTACGCTTGCCCGGCTCGAGATCGAGCACGATCGGTCCAGCGGGCCCAGAGCGATCGAGGAGGAAGGCGAAGCTTGCCGACGGCGGATCGCCGCGTCGCGCTCCCGACAGGGGAGCGTCAGTACCACATCGGGCTCGGCCCGGGCGAGCTGGCCGAGTACATCCTCCTCCCCGGCGACCAGGATCGGACCCCGAAGATCGCGGCGCTGTTCGACGACGTCGAGGGCGAGCACCGCCACCGCGAGTTCGCCAGCGCCACGGGCATGTACAAGGGGAACCGCGTCTCCGTGGTCTCGACCGGGATCGGGACCGACAACGTCGAGATCGTGGTCGCCGAGATCCTCGCGATCACTGAGCACCCCACGTTCATCCGCGTCGGCTCGTGTGGCGCGCTCCAGCCCGAGATGGCCCTCGGCGACCTCGTGATCACGACCGGCGCCGTGCGCCTCGAGACGACGACGAGCTGGTTCGTCCACGATGGCTACCCCGCGGTGGCCGACTACGAGGCGGTCACCGCCCTCATCGAGGCGGCCGAGCGCACCGGCAACCGCTATCACCTCGGGATCACCGCGACCGCGCCCGGCTTCTTCGGTGCGCAGGGACGCCCGATCCCGCAACTCCCCATCCGGTACCCTGACCTCGCCGAGGACATGGCCCGTCAACGAGTCATGAACTTCGAGATGGAGGCCTCGGCGCTGCTCGTGCTTGCGAGCCTGGCCGGATGTCGTGCCGGCGTCGTCTGTGCGGTCTACGCACAGCGGACGACGGGAGACTTCGTCACCGGGGCCGCGAAGGACGCGGCAGAACGGAACTGCGTGGTGACGGGGCTCGAAAGCCTCGCGATCCTCGCAGACATGGACCGCCGCAAATCGGCGGCGAGCGCGGCTCGATGGCGACCGTCGCTCGGCATCTAGCGCGCAGCGCGACCTCGGGCACGGGCTCGGGGCGCATGGAATTCGAGGAGGACCCGAACCCATGGCGATGGCCTACTGCGTGAAGGACAAGATGAAGGTCGAAGTCCAGAACCCCACCCATATCACGATGAAGAATGGCAAGCCGGCCCTCTCGGGCACCTGCCCGAAGTGCGGCACCAAGGTCTTCAGGATCGGCGGCTGACCTTCCTTCCTGAGCGCGGGACCTGACCCCTGTCGGCCGACCGGCAGGGGTCTTCCCATCTCCGGGCTGGGGGAGCGGCTGAGGGCCTTTGCTAGACTTCAGGGGTACGCAACCGGGCCGTCCTGCCCATCTGCCGCGTCGAGGTCCATCCCCTGTCACGCCCGCCCGTTCTCGCCCTCGACCTCGGCGGCACGCGAGTCCGCGCCGCCGTCGTGCAGTCCGATGGGTCGCGGCTTGCCCGGACCGAAGGTGAGACGCCGATCCAGGACGGACCCGCGGCGATCATCCGGGCCTGTCGGGACGCCGTGGCCGAGGTCCGCGCCAGGGTGCCCCAGGCCGTGGCGGATTCGATCGTCGGGATCGGGATCTCCTGTCCCGGGCCGGTCGACCCCGCGCGCGGCATCGTCCTCGAGCCCCCGAACCTCGGGCCCAGCTTCCGGAACGTCATGCTCGCCGCCGACATCGGCAGCGCCCAGGGCCTCCCGGCGTTCCTCGATCGCGACACGAACGTCGCGGCCCTCGGCGAGCACGCCTTCGGGGCGGCGCGCGGAGTGGACGACTTCATCTACCTCACGGTGTCCACGGGCGTCGGCGGCGCGATCCTGACCGGCGGGAAGCTGCTCCACGGCCCGGACGGCCTGGCTGGCGAGCTCGGCCATGTGCCCGTCTCCCTCGCCGGGCCGCGCTGCGGCTGTGGTGGGATCGGCCATGTCGAGGCCTATGCCAGCGGCGTCGCGCTCGCTCGCGAGGCCCGGGCGCTCGTCGCCAACGGCGGCTCGGCGTTCCTCACGGACCGTGCCCGCCGCCTCGGCGGCCCGAACGAGCTCTCGGCCAAGGACGTGGCCGAGGCCGCCCAAGCGGGCGATCGAGCCTGCGTCGACCTCATGGATCGGGCCCGGCGCGCCATCGCCGCGGCCTGCGTGGGCTACGTGAGCGCCTTCAACCCCCACCGGATCGTCATCGGCGGCTCGATCGCCGAGGCGGAAGGCGAGCGACTCCTCGGACCCATTCGGCAGGCGATCGCCAGCGAGGCGTTCGAGGTCATGGCCCGCCACGTTCGGGTCGTGCCAGCCGCACTCGGCGCCGACGTCTCCCTCGCGGGGGCCTACCCGCTCGTCATCGGCCGGCTCGCGGATGCGACGCCGGAGTCCATCGCACCATTGCCGCGGCCGGCCGAGCCGGCCGTGACCACGACCAGGAGGTAGACATGCCCGTTCGAGTCGGGATCAACGGCTTCGGCCGCATCGGTCGCCAGAGCCTCAAGGCCATCCTCGAGCGCGCCCCGGGCGTCGAGGTCGTCGCGGTCAACGACCTCGTCGACACGGCCATGAATGCGCTGCTCTTCAAGCACGACTCGACGTACGGGGCGTATCCCGGCAACGTCGACCACACCGACGACAGCCTCATCATCGACGGCCACGAGATCAAGGTCCTCAAGGAGCGGGATCCCGCGGCGCTGCCGTGGGGCGACCTCGGCGTCGACATCGTCCTCGAGTCGACCGGGCTCTTCACCGATGCCGACAGGGCCCGCGCCCACCTGACCGCCGGCGCGACGAAGGTCATCATCAGCGCCCCGGCCAAGGGCGAGGACGTCACGATCGTCCTCGGCGTCAACGACGCGATGTACGACCCCGAGCAGCATCACATCATCAGCAACGCCAGCTGCACGACGAACTGCCTCGCGCCCGCCGCCAAGGTCGTCCACGACCTGCTCGGGATCGAGCGCGGCCTCATGAACACGATCCACTCCTACACCAACGACCAGCGGATCCTCGACGTCGCCCACAAGGATCCTCGCCGGGCGCGCGCTGCGGGCCAGAACATCATCCCGACGACGACCGGCGCGGCAAAGGCTCTGGCCCTCGTGATCCCGGACTTGAAGGGCAAATTCGACGGCTTCAGCCTGCGCGTCCCGACTCCAACCGTCAGCGTCGTCGACTTCACCGCCGACGTGTCACGCGCGACCAGCGCCGAGGAGCTCAACGACGCGTTCCGGGCCGCCGAGGCCGGCCCGATGAAGGGCATCCTCGGGGTGTCCGACGAGCCGCTCGTCTCGTCCGACTTCCGGGGCGATCCCCGGTCCTCGATCATCGACTCGGCCAGCACGATGGTGCTGGGCGGCACGATGGTCAAGGTCATCGCCTGGTACGACAACGAATGGGGCTACAGCTGCCGCTGCGCCGACCTCATCCAGATGGTCGCCGCCAAGCTCCCCGCGGGAGCCGCCGCCTGACTGGCCGCTCCACCTCCGCCCGCAACCTCGCCTCCGCCCGCAACCTCGCCTGAGCCCAAGAGGAACATCCATGGACAAGCTCACCGTGCGTGACGTCGACGTCACGGGCAAACGCGTCTTCCTGCGGGTCGACTTCAACGTCCCGCTCGAGGACGGCAAGGTCACCGACGACACTCGCATCCGGGCCGCGCTCCCGACGCTTCGCTACCTGGTCAGCCACGGCGCGCGAGTCATCCTCGCCAGCCACCTCGGCCGGCCCGACGGCAAGGTCCAGGACGGCCTCCGGCTGCGGCCCGTCGCGGAGCGGTTGAGCCAGCTCCTCGGCCGAACGATCCCCGTCACGGGCGATGCCCTCGGGATCGGGACCGTCGATGCGGTCAAGCGCCTCCGCAACGGCGAGGCCCTGCTCCTCGAGAACCTGCGCTTTCATGCCGAGGAGGAGCGCAACGACCCGAAGTTCGCCCAGCAGCTCGCGGACTACGCCGAGATCTACGTCAACGACGCGTTCGGGACGGCCCACCGGGCCCATGCCAGCACCGTCGGCGTGGCCCAGCTTCTGCCGGCCTACGCCGGGTTCCTCATGGAGCGCGAGATCGAGATGCTCTCGAAGCTCCTCGACGGCGCCGAGCGGCCATTCGCCGCGATCGTCGGCGGGGCGAAGATCTCCGGCAAGCTCAACGTCCTCGACAGCCTCCTGCCCAAGGTCGACCTCCTGATCCTCGGCGGCGGCATGGCGAACACGTTCCTGCTCGCCCAGGGCAAGTCGATCGGCAAGAGCCTCGCCGAGCACGACATGGTCGAAGAGGCCCGGCGCGTCCTGGCCGACGCCGAGCGCAAAGGCGTCCGGATCCTCCTGCCGGTCGACGTCATCGTCGCCAAGGAGGTCACCCGCGGCACCGAGTACAAGACCCTCAACGCGGAGAAGATCCCGGCGTCATGGCACATCGTCGACGTCGGCGAGGCGACGCGGACCCTGATGGAGGAGGCCCTGGCCGACGCGAAGACGGTGTTCTGGAACGGCCCCCTCGGGGTCTTCGAGATCCCGTCGTTCGCCCACGGCACGAAGGCCATCGCCCGCTTCCTCGCGGATCGAGCGCAGCACGGCGCGACCGTGGTCGTCGGTGGCGGCGACTCGGTGGCCGCCATCGAGCAGCAAGGTCTGGCCGACCAGTTCACCCACATCTCGACCGGCGGCGGAGCCTCGCTCGAGTTCCTCGAGGGCCGGGAGCTGCCCGGGATCGCGGTCCTCCTCGACCGCCCGGCGGGATCGTCGGCCGCGAAGCCGCCCGCGGAAGCCGGCGGCCGCAAACCGACGACCGCCGGAGCCCGCTGAGGGTGGACACGGGGATCGCCGCCGTCGATGCCCGGGAGATCCTCGATTCGCGAGGCAATCCGACGATCGAGGTCGACGTCGTCCTCGAGGACGGCTCGATCGGCCGGGCGGCGGTCCCGTCCGGCGCCTCGACCGGCATCAACGAGGCCGTCGAGCTCCGTGACGGCGACAAGCGGCGCTACGGTGGCAAGGGCGTCCTGAAGGCGGTCGCCAACGTGGTCGACACGATCGGGCCCCAGGTCGAGGGGCTCGATGCCGTCGACCAGGCCGGTCTCGACCAGGTCCTCATCGACCTCGACGGGACGCCGAACAAGGCCAAGCTCGGCGCGAATGCCGTGCTCGGGGTGTCGCTGGCGGCGGCCCACGCGGCGGCTGCGTCGCTCGGGATGCCGTTGTATCGCTACCTTGGTGGCGCCGGTGCCCGGACGCTGCCCGTGCCGTTCTTCAACATCCTCAATGGCGGCAAGCACGCCCAGGACTCCACCGATTTCCAGGAGTTCATGGTCGCGCCGGTGGGGGTCGACACCTATGCCGAGGCGCTCCGGGCGGGAGCCGAGGTCTTCTGGGCCCTCCGCGGGATCCTCCACGACGAGGGCCACACGACGGGCCAGGGCGACGAGGGCGGCTTCGCCCCGTCGCTCAAGACGAACGAGGCCGCCGTCGAGGTCATCGTCCGGGCAATCGAGCAGGCGGGCTACAAGCCGGGCGTGCAGGTGGCGATCGCCCTCGATCCGGCCACGAGCTCCATCCTCGAGGAAGGGACCGGAACGATCGACGCCGACGGCCACCCGATCACGGGCCGCTACCGGCTCGCGCGGGAGAATCGGACGCTCGACTCCGGCGAGCTCATCGACCTTTGGGCATCGTGGATCGAGCGCTACCCGATCGTCTCGATCGAGGACGGCCTCGGCGAGGACGACTGGGCCGGCTGGAAGGAGCTGAACGAGCGACTCGGCTCGAAGGTCCAGCTCGTGGGCGACGACATCCTCGTCACGAACCCAAGGTTCATCCAGCGCGGCATCGACGAGCACGCGATGAACGCCGTGCTGATCAAGCTCAACCAGATCGGGACGCTGACCGAGACGATCGGGGCGATCGAGCTGGCGCGGAGCGCGGGCTGGCGGGCGATGGTGAGCCACCGCTCCGGTGAGACCGAGGACACCACGATCGCCGACCTCGTCGTCGCGATGGGCACTGGTCAGATCAAGAGCGGCGCGCCGTCGCGCTCGGAGCGCGTCGCGAAGTACAACCGGCTCCTCCGGATCGAGGAGGAGCTCGGCGACGCGGCGATCTACCCCGGCCGATCTGCCCTCGCGGGCTCGCGTTGACCCGCGCGCCCTGGGCCGCGGCCGGCTCGTCGGCCGCCGGCGCGCCGCGCCGGCCGTTCACGCTCGTCGACCGCGCCGCGGTGCCGGCGGCGTTCGTCGGCATCGGCATGGCGGTCACGATTGGCATCAGCTTCCTGCTCGTCATCCCGATCGAGCCGGTCTACTGGGTGCTCACCGTCCCGGCCGGGTTGCTGATCGGCTACTACGCGAACACTCGGGCGGCTCGTGGCCGCGGCGAGTGGCTGCCGATCGTCGGCAACGGACTCGTCTCGGGCCTCGCGACCGGCCTCACCCTGGCGGTGCTGCTCCTTGCCGTGAAGGGCCTGTTCTTCTTCGCGGATGACGGCTACCGCGACGCCGATGCCGGCGGCCGCATCTCGTGCACGCCGGGCGCGGACTGCGTCTACCAGCGCTACCTCCTCCAGCAGGGCGACGCCCTGAAGGCCTCGGGCGTCACCGACGCCGCAAGCTTCGGGACGTTCTACTGGTCGCAGCAGTGGGAGACGGCGGCGATCCTCGTCGGCTCGGCCACGGGCTTCGGCATCCTCGGCGCCGTGCTGTACGGCGCGACGCGCCCGAAGCCAAGCCCGGCTACGTAGCGTCCGGCTTCGACCATGGCTCGCGCTCCGTGAGCGCGGCCTCGAAGTCGGCGCGGGTGTGGACCGGCTCGCCGTGCGAGACGAGGACCCGCTCGAACGGCAGATCGAGCATCGCCCGGAGCGCCGGCAGCGCCCGGCGCTCGAGGACGGGCGTCCACCAGACCCGGAGCAGACCGCCCGCGGACTTCGGCGCGGTCATCCCGTCGGCAAACACGATGGCCTTCTGCTCGGGCAGGTAGAGCGGCCGCTCGATGCCGCCGCGACCATCGAACAGGGCCACGAGACCGCCGGGCAGCGTCTCGTCCGGGAAGATCGGCTGCGGCTCAGTACGCGGTGCGTCGCCCTTCCAGAACAGCCACGGTCCGTGCGCCGGGATGCCGTACCAGTGGGCGAACGGGTCGAGATCGCGGAGGTGGTCCGGCTTGAGGATGACGATGCGGGTGGGCTTCTTCGCTTCGAGGCGGCGATAGACCTCGGCCCCGGCGACCGGTGGTGGCGCCAGGGGATCGATCACGATGACCTCGCCGCCCGATTCGACGACGAAGGACGCGACATCGGGCTCCCAGTCGTCGCCCTCGCGCCACTCCCAGTGGCGCTGGCGCCAGAGCCAGAGCCCGGCAGCGACGTCGCGAACCTCGACGTTCACGCGAGAGCTAGCTCTTGGCCGCCTTCTTGGCGGGTGCCTTCGCCGCGGGCTTCGCGGCGGCCTTCTTGGTGGCTGCCTTCGCAGCGGGCTTGGAGGCGGTCTTGGCGGCCGGCTTGGACGCGGCCTTGGCTCTCGGCTTCGCGGCCGTCTTGCCTGCCGGGGTCTTCGTCGGGGTCGCCTTGGCGGCGGGCGTCTTCGAGGCGGCCGCGGCGGCTTCCGCGCGCGACGTCTTCGTGAGCGCGGCGCGGGCCTTGCCGGCGGCGGTCTGGGCGCCCTTGGCCTTGTCGGCCTTGCTCGCCGCGATGCGGGCCTTGGCGGCCTTCTGGGCCTGGGCCTTGCTCACGGTCTTCGCGGCGAGACCCGTTCCAGCGACGGTCCGACCCGAGGCGGCGTTCATCGCCAGCGCGAGGCGCGACTTGCGACGGGCGGCCTGGTTCCGATGGATCGCCCCGGCCTTTGCGGCTCGATCGAGCGAGCTCATCGCGAGGGCGAGGGCCTCGGCCGATTCGGTGCCGTTCGACGCGGCGCCGGCCGTGACGAGCGCCGCCTTGACGAGCGTCTTCGCCGCCGAGCGGCGAGGCTGCAGGATCTCGTGCCGTCGGGCCGAGCTGCGAACGCGCTTCAGGCCCGAGGGCGAGCGTGCGCCCGTCCACTTGCGGGGCGTCTTGGCCAAGTGTCGGAACCTCTCGATCGAGTGTGAGTGTCGTCACGGGCGCGAGCGCGGATGGAGCGCCGGGCGCGGACGCGGATGGTAGCAGGGGCGCCGCACCTCGACCAGCCGCGGCCTCGCCGGCTACCCGCGGCGGGCGACGATGAGACTAGTGCGCGATCTCCCAGATGTGGCCGGCCGGATCCCGGAAGCTCGCGGTTCGGACGCCCCAGGGCCGATCGATCGGGCCGTTGAGCAGCGTGACGCCGCGAGCAGCCAGGTCGCGGCACGTCGCGTCCACGTCGTCGACGTCGATCGTGATCTGGAACCGGACCCCCGCCTCCGGCGCGGCCACCTGCGCCGGCTCGATGAGCTCGGGCGCGGCGGAGGTCCGCAGCAGGTTGATCTGGTTCGGTCCGAACCGGAAGACCGCCGAATCGGCGTCCTCGAAGATGGGCTCGAGGCCGAACACCGTGCGATAGAAGGCTCGAGTGGCGTCGAGATCCTCGGTGAAGAGCGTGATGTTGCTGATCGGCCCGGGCCAGGTCAGCGGCGTCGCGTCGGGCATCGGGTCCTCCGGGCGTCTCGAGTCGGACGGGCTGGGCTCGAGCCACGGTACCGGCCGAGGCTCGCCCTGTCAGACTCCACGACCGATGGTGGCGATCGCCGGCGGCCTGGGTGCCGCCCTGTCCTGGGCGATCGCGACGCTCGCGTCGTCCCGCTCGAGCCGGATGATCGGCGCGTTCTCGGTCCTCGCCTGGGTGATGATCGTCGGCCTGATCGTCTCGATCGGACCGGCTGCGGTGGCCGCGCCCGTCCCGCTCGGCTCGACCGAGCTCGTCGAGCTCGTGATCACCGGCATCGCGTACAACGCCGGCCTCCTGCTGGTGTACCGGGCACTGACCATCGGGCGGGTCTCGATCGTCGCGCCGATTGTCGCGACCGAGGGCGGGGTGGCGGCGCTCATCTCGGTCGCCCTCGGCGAGCCCCTCGCGCTCACGACCGCACTCCTGCTCGGCGCGATAGCGGTCGGCGTCGTGCTGGCGGCCCGCGAGCGGGCGGTCGACGCGGAGCAGGGCCCAGACGCTACGAATCCAGCCACCCAGCGGCGGGCCGCGATCCTGGCGCTCGCCGCAGCGGGCGCCTTCTCGATCGGGCTCGTTGCGGCCGGCCGCCTCGGCGAGGCCGGCATCCCCCCGGCCTGGGTGATCGTCGTGGCCCGGGCGATCGGCGTCCTCGCGATCGCGGTGCCGCTCGTGATTGCCGGCCGGCTCCGCCTCACGCGCCGGGCCGCACCACTTGTCGTCCTGTCCGGGGTCCTGGAGGCGCTCGGCAGCGGGCTCTACGTCGTCGCGGCCCACGACGGCGTGGCGGCTGCCGCGGTCCTCGCCTCGCAGTTCGCCGCCATCGCCGCGGTCGCGGCATTCTTCCTCTTCGGCGAGCGCCTCCAGCGTGTCCAGCTCATCGGCGTTGCGCTGATCGCGGTAGGCGTCACTGCCCTCGCTGCGACGCAGGCCTGACTCGTCGCCAAGCCCGAGGCCCGAGCCCGCGATCCGCGCCAAAGGACCGAGAATGTCGACGATGGCCGACCTCGAGATCCTCCGCACCCAGCTCATCGAGCTCGTCGAGGGGCGCGGCGCCCACATGCCCTTCGATGCTGCGGTGGCCGACTTCCCCGTCGACAGCATGGATCGCGTGATCCCCGACGGGGTCTACACGCCGTGGCACCTGCTCGAGCACATTCGGTTCGCCCAGGCCGACATCCTCGAGTACATCCGGAGTCGCTCGTACCTCGCCCCGACCTGGCCCGACAATTACTGGCCGCCTCGGGGTGCCCGGGCCACGCCCGGCGCGTTCGCCTCGTCGATCGAACGGTTCCGGGCCGACCGGGCGGCGCTGCGCGAGCTCGTCGCGGACCCCGGAACGGACCTCCTCGCGACAATCCCCGGCACGCCCGGTCACACGATCCTGCGTCAGATCCGAATCACCGGGGCGCACAACGCCTACCACATCGGCGAGTTCGCGATCCTGCGCCAGGTCATGGGCACCTGGCCGGCGTCGCACGACCGCGGCTAGTCCGCACGCGCGCCTGCCCTGACGAGCCTCGGCGGGAGACCTGCCTCCTATCATCCGGTCGTGGAGGGCGAACAGCGACGAGAGGAGCACGTCGCCACCGAACCGAGCGGTGCCCAGAACCGTCACACGACCGAACGCAGCCCGGTGCGCCCTGACATCCAGGCGCTCCGGGCCATCGCCGTGCTCTCGGTCTTCGCCTTCCACCTCTGGCCCGGTGCGTTGCCCGGTGGCTTCTCGGGCGTCGACGTCTTCTTTGTTATCTCGGGGTTCCTGATCGCCGGAAAGCTGATCCGCGAGGCCGAGACCACCGGCTCGATCCGGATCCTGGAGTTCTGGGCCCGGCGAATCCGGCGGCTCCTGCCGGGGGCCTTGACCGTACTCGCCGTGACAACGGTCGCCGTGTTCATCTGGGTCCCGTTGAACCTCTGGCCCCAGTTCCTGCGAGAGGTCGCGGGCGCCACGGTCTACATCCAGAACTGGGTCCTCGCCAACGATGCCGTGGACTACTTCGCGGCGACCAACGCCCCGTCGCCGGTGCAACACTTCTGGACGCTGTCGGCGGAGGAGCAGTTCTACGTCTTCACGCCGCTCCTCCTCCTCGGCCTGCTGCTGCTAGCGCGCCGAGTGGCGAACCGCCGGGCCGTGCTGTGCGGTGGGGTCGCCGCGATCACGGCGGCGAGCTTCGCCTGCTCGGTCTGGCTCACGTCGATCAGCCCGCCGTCGGCTTACTTCGTCACGACGACCCGCGCCTGGGAGTTCGGCGTCGGAGCGTTGCTGGTGTTCGTCCCGTTACCCCGCTCGATCCGTCATGCCCGCTTCGCGGTGGTGGTGGGGGTCCTCGGCATCCTCGCCGCGACGCGATTCCTGTCCAACGCCGTGCCGTTTCCCGGCGCAATTGCCGCGTGGCCTGTGCTGTCCACTGCTGCCGCGATCTGGGGGGGCGTGGGGGTTGGCCGGCGATGGCTCGCCGTCGCCTCGTTCCGTCCGGTCCAGTTCATCGGAGACATCTCGTAT